>OGGB01000049.1_pt1 | contig 99018 bp, 63 predicted proteins | sample 1571111 | NCBI WGS metagenome assembly OGGB01 (sample SAMEA2582067, study PRJEB24529) | metagenome | biome: Human gut stool | place: China | collected 2011
ATGCCGATAGCCGCTTTCCATTCCTCGTCAAATTTAAATGTGCGTTTCATAGCATTGTTGTTTAAGGGGTTCAGGTTGCAAATATAAGCTGCGCGGAGCCTCCCGCAATGTACAAATGGGAAATTTTTTTCGCGGGATTTCCCGCGAAAAAGGGTTATGAGGGGAGAGGCGAAGCCGGTACAAAATTTTCCTACGGAAAAAGGTTTTAGTCATCGGATTGTATCGCGTAGCTGTAGGGGCTGCTGGAAGGCAGCCCGCGTTGCAAGAGTGGGAGCGGGCGAGCTTCCTCTCGCCCCTACATAGGCTTGTGAATCCCGCCGGCTGTATTTTCCCGGAGGGATAATCTCTATTTAGCCGTAGCGTTGAGCGAAGCGAAACCTACGGAAAAGTGGCGAAGCCGGAGGCGTTTCTCGTCAGGGAATCATCAATCGTGCTCCGTGATGATTCCTGTCGGAAACATCAGCCTATGCGATGCTGTCCGGGGGTTTCGCTACGCTCAACCGCCCGGCTAAATTTGGATTATCCCCTGAAACGGGGATAAAACTATCACATTCAGCGATTTGCCAATAGGCTCGGGCGCACTTCCATGCGCCCCTACAACGGCTTGTGAATCAGTATATAGCTGCAATCGGAGGTTGCCCGCAGGGCATCATCTCTGTTTAGCCGTAGCGTTGAGCGAAGCGAAACCTACGGAAAAGTGGCGCAGCCGGAGGCGTTTCCCGTCAGGGAATCATCTTGGAGTACGATTGATGATTCCTGTCGGAAACATGAGCCTGTGCGATGCTGTCCGGGGGTTTCGCTACGCTCAACCGCCCGGCTAAATTTGGATTATCCCCTGAAACGGGGATAAAACTATCACATTCAGCGATTTGCCAATGGGCTCGGGCGCACTTCCATGCGCCCCTACAGCTACGCGATGACAACTGAGAACTAACGACTTCTTATATCTTCTGACCCTATGTCCATATGTATCTCCTCTGAAAATTGACAACTCGTCTTTTTTTGTGAAATTATAGTAACTTTGCAATGCTATAATATATAAGTCGCCTGCGGATGACACAAATAAGTGAAAACAGGCAACAATGGATGTAATGAATAATAAGTAGTCAGGTCTATGGGAGTTTTGAAATCTGTTTTGAAGATGGTGTTGGGGCTGGCGATAGGGATAGTCGCCGGATTTCTGATAGCCGGAATAATCATAGTCGGTTTTACCGACACTTCCATGAGTGAATTTATCGATAAACTCAAATCGACAAGTTTCAGCGAATCAGTAATAGCCGCCGTAGTCGGGGCACTTGCCTTCATCGTTTCCGGGATTATCCTTGTCATCATTCACGAGACGGGACATCTCGTGTGCGGTATCATGTCGGGTTACAGTTTTGTATCGTTCCGGATTTTTAATTTCACGATAATAAAGATTGACGGACGACTGAGGGTAAAGCGGTTTTCAATCGACGGGACCGGAGGGCAGTGTCTGCTGACTCCCCCTGACCTTCCGCTTGAAAAGATTCCCGTGGAATGGTATAATTTCGGGGGCGTTTTCTTCAATATAATTGCGATGCTGGCAGTTGCGCCGCTATTGCTTGTAAAGGGACATCCTTTTGTGACTGAATGTGTCGTGATTTTCATGTTGGCGGCTTTCCTCCTTATATTGTTGAATGGCATACCGATGAAACTTGGCGGCGTGGGAAATGACGGCTACAACATGATTATCTTGCGAAAAAACATGATTGCACGACGCGGATTGGTTGTGTCGCTGAGGGCGAATGTCTTGATTCAGGAAGGTGTACGCCCGAAGGATATGCCCGATGCATTGTTTGTAATTCCAGAGAAGATTGACTATCGGAATCAGCTGGAGGTCACCCTGCCGATGATGGCGGCGTCAAGGCTTGTTGACGAGTTGCGATATTCCGATGCTCTGGCGGAATATGAAGGGTTATATACACATAAAGATGAGGTAATCCCGCTTTATGTCAAGGAAATCGCCTGCGAACTCGTTTTTCTCCGGTTGATGAACGATGACATGGCGGGGGCTGCCGCTTTGCTTGATGACAAGCTGAGAAAATATATTGAGGCATACCGTAAGGTGATGTCATCAAAGGAGAGGATATTATGTGCCGTGGCTTTAAAACTTGACAATGACAGGGAGAAGGCTCTCTCCATATATGAAAATCTTAAAAGCCGGGAGAGCGACTATCTCCTTCGGGGAGAGGTGAAAAGCGACCTGGCGATAATGCGCGACATGCTCGGATTATGATGGCGGAAGATTTGGAATCGCTGTTGTTGGGGAAAATCAACATCCTCGAAATTGGGATAGCGGCTTCACGGGTCGCTGCGACACCCGAAAACCGGGCTGCTCTGTGGTCGCTTGCTCACAGCGGCGACCGGCGTACAAGCGCCAATGCCCTGTGGGTGATGACCCATCTGCCTGCATCGGAGGCTGAGTGGCTTCATTCGCTGCAGGACGAGCTGATTGACATGCTGTTGGCGGAGACCGACACCGGAAAGAAGCGCATGTTGCTTCAGCTGTTGAAAGTGCAGGATTATACCCCCGACAATATCCGCACCGATTTCCTTGATTTCTGCATGTCGAAAATCAACTCCGAGTGTGAGGCATACGCCGTAAGATGTTTCAGTATCTATACGGCATTCCGCATGTGTCGTCATTTCCCCGAACTTATTGCCGAGTTGGAGCAGCATCTCGACATGATGTCGTCGCAATCCCTGTCTCCGGGACTGAAAAGCGCGTTGCGACAGACCAAAGCAAAAATCGCCCGATTACGTCCCGCCAAGCCCTGAAATTCTACGCCTAATAGTAGGGATTTCCTATATGTATCTACCGCTATGAGCGAGGCCTCAGCCGCGACCTAAATGTCGTAATTTCCCGGAATTGAAGCGTCGTATGCGACCGTAACAGTCCAATGGTTGCGGTCGGAGGGTAAAACATCTCCATCGGAGGCATGTGCATTGGCGGAAAGAATGAAACAAGCTATTATGAGTTAGAAGATAATTCGTTTCATTGTTAATTTGCGATTATTTTTTTGCCTCCTCGCATATAAATAGTTCCGGTCTGAGGGGCGATTACTCTGCGCCCCCACAAATCGTAGAGCATTTCAGCTCCATTGTTATTTCCGGTCATTATGTTTCTTATGCCGGAATTGTTGTCGAGGCTGTATGTCAACACTCCTTTTCGAGTATATATGTATAGCTTACCGTTGAGAATTACTGATTCAAATATCCAATACTCTTTGTCATAGAACTTATCGCTTTTGACAATACGCCTCCAGGTCTTGCCATTGTCAGATGATGTGAAGATATGTATGTAGCCATCAGAACTACAACCGACAGCATAAAGAATATTGTTGTTTGAACGGTCATACATAATATTATAGGCATACCCGATTGGGGATTCATGATTATGATAATCTTGTCGATAAACACAATGCCAGGAGATTCCACAGTCATCTGATGCAAAAATACATCCTTCGCCGGAATATAGAATATGGTTTGGATTTTCAGGATCAAATGCGAGGCAGTGGCATGAATTATCTCCGTTTGCATCAGGATTAATAATATCCCAATCCTGACCGCCATTGCCGCTTCGCTGAATTTCTGTTGCGAATGCGTCATTTTCATTTGTATAGAAAAGCACATTGTTATTGGCAGGATGCCATCCTAAAAACTGATGTTCATTATATGTATATATACAATCGGTTTTAGATTGCCATGATGTCCCGAAATCTTCAGAAACCCAGATACCGGGATAAGCGACAACCATAAGTTTATGAGGCTCTGAGGGATGTTGTGCAAGACGCATTACATATGTAATAGCTTGGTCATAAAAGTTGTATCCCATCCCGGCACTTGTTATATCCTCCCATCCCGATTCGTTCCGGTTAAACCTTATAATGCGGGCAAGCTCCACTGCCCTGAACTCTTTTGTATTCTGGGGAACTATTATCGCCACTACTTCTTCACCGTTGACCTTGAAGTCCATTACATTGACGTTCTCCAATGCCCACAGGCTCCAGGTGTTTGATGATTCAGAATATTTAAAAATCCCCTTTTCGGTTGCAGCGTAAAGTTCGTTGTCAATTATCTCCAAACGGTGAACTCCATCTCTTTCTCCCACAATTCCTGCCGGGAAATTGGTGTCTTCGAAAATACCGAGGACTGATGCGTCTGCAAATGCGCAAACGCATGAAAGCATCAACATTAACAGCAGATTTCTCATAGCACAATCACTTTAGATTTGTTCCCCTGTTTTTCGATAACAATGCCCGACGGCGGTAGAGAATTGAGCCGTATGCCGTTCAAATCATAATAAACGGATGTCTGCGTATTGTTGTTGACCGGTGCATCTATACCCGAATTGCCACTTATATTCCAGTATACAATATCTTTGTAATCGTAAATCCATATTTTGCCGTCGAAGATAGTAGTGTCGTAAATGAAATTCTTTTCTTCATAGAAATCATATGTCAGACATTGCTTCCATGTCTTGCCGTTGTCGATAGACTTGATAATATTTCGCGCGGGGTCTCCGTTTGCGTGTCCCGCCGAATAAATTGTTTTGTTGTCGCTGTCTGCCGGGTCATACATTATTTTATATGCATAGCCGAGAATAGGGACCGACACCTTGTCATTCAGTGCAGTTCTCCATGTCTCGCCGCAATCGAAAGATTCATAGATGGCATATTCTCCACTGATAAACAGATGGTCTGCATTGTCAGGGTCAAAAGCTATACAATGACAACTGCTCTCATTATCTGGATCCGGATAAAATATCTCCCATGTTTTGCCTCCGTCTATACTTCTGCACACCATGCCGACATAAATGAATGATTCGGATGTTAGAAAAAGGATATCAGGATTCTGTGGATGCCATCCCAGAAAGGAGTGCCCGTTGTATGTAGCTTCGTAATGTGTCAGTTTTTCCCATGTTTCGCCAAAATCTTCTGAACGAAAGATGCCACCGTGTCCCATTATCATGACGCAATTCTTATCTACAGGATGTTGTGCCATGGCGGAGAGATAAGTAAAAATATAACCATCATAGGTATATTCCATTTCAGGCGGTGTTATGTCGCGGAACTCCGTGCCGGAAACCTGTCCTTTCAATAGTCTGGTTACCGGACGTAAATCCATGCCGGTTATCTGAGAATATTCATCAGGAGTAACAGATGCTATTATTTCATCACCTAAAATGCGGAAATCAATTACATTGATGCCTTGCATAGCAAACGGTTCCCATTGGGAACCTGCTCCTTTGGCGTGTCGCATTATGCCGTTCGGTCCGGGAGCATACAGCATATCATCAATCACCTGAAGTCTCGGACAACCCGTCGCAAGGTTTTCGCCAAAACCGGTGGATATAATCTGCGATTCCGCAGAAGATTGTCCCTGCACATGTAATGCGCATATAAATATCGCCGACAGTAAGATTTTTGCTGTTTTCTTCATTTGCTAATCAGTTTAAGATTTAAAATTGAACTCTTTCCATTCCTTTGCAATCTCAGACAACCGGTATTTCTGCTTTGGATGATGGGGCTGATCTGGATAAAGTCGTTCTATGGCACCATCAGATAGGGCAGGGTTGAGATAATTCTCCCTAAATCGTTTGGCACTATTTAAATTGAATAAAGACATTATATCTCTGAGAGACATATAGTATTCACCCATCAATGTAATAAGTTGGGAAACTTGGGTCGTACTTGGGTCGTACTTGGGTCGTACTTGGGTCGTACTTGGGTCGTACTCGGCCGGTGGTTGACTGGTAGTTGAGTGGTGGTTGAGCGGTTCTTTCACTTGCTCGATCGGTGGTTGAGCGGTGGTTGAGCGGTACTTCGCCGGGCGTTTGAAGGTGATATAGACGAATGCGCCGTCCCAACGCCATGTGGGTTCTTCGACGCCCTGCTCTTGGCAGGCTTCGATGATGCGGTGGATGCCACTGCCCCAGTTTTCAAGGAATGTCGAGCGGTAGAGTGCATGCGCCATGTTGCGGTTGTAGGGGAATGACTCATGCGACTCCTTGATATTCTCTGGAGTTATCTTTGGAGGAAGTATGCCAGGGTTAGCAATCTCTACACGATCATCATATACCGCAATACTGATTGTCAGATTGGCTTTCTCCCACTGACGGTGGCACAAGGCGTTGATAAGGGATTCCCTTAATGCCTGTACAGGCACTTCAAGCCGCTCCTCTCTCATAAGGCTTTTGTTTGTAATCTTGCCGCTGAGATTAAGGTGCTTGAAAAGGAATGCCATACCTGCATCAAGTAGATCGAAGAAGTTGCCTTCGGCACGTTGATTGTCGATGAATTCCAGTTTGTCATTACCGCGAAAACGAGCCAACCTCAACTGAAAGTTATCGTAAGGATATATGTTATTAGAAAAAAGCATAGCGGCACCGTTGGTCGGCACTCCATTCACCGTCAGTTTCCATTTTGCCAATGTGTCCTCAATCGGAGCCGTCAATGCCGACTCAGGTATACGCCCTCCATCTACTCCAAGTCGGATACAACCCAATATTCTGTCCTTATTCAAATCTGAGAAGCTCACGCCCTTTGCCGGGAACGATTCCCATGAATAAGAATGGGGCTCATGTACGCGAATCCGCTCGTCATACATGTCGCGAGGCATTATCTTGGTGGTGCTTTCAATTTTGTAGTAGGGTCTGCCACGGAATGTATAAGGCTTCTGACCCCATTCCCAGCCGTCAAAATGAAAAGCGATCACTTTGTTACCCGGATACTCGGGCACATCAACATAAATAGGTGGTATATCGTAAGCCGGCTCCAAACCTGCAAGAGCCTGAGCAAGCTCCCGCTTCGTATCATCCGTCACCTGCTGACCGACAATCTTCAGCGACTTCGGTGCGACACCGAAAATCAGCCAGCCACCCTCGGTATTGAGAAACGCGCACGCCGCGTGCATACCGTCTTTCAACTCGCCGGTAGTCTTCTTCAGCTCCAGAGTCCGCGACTCATCCGAAGCAATTAATGCCTTTATCTCCTCAATAGTCATCTTGCCCAATAAACTGTTATTTACAAATTTATAATTTTTTTCGCTACTTATGCAACATACTCCTATACAACTTCGTAGTGATTCATTTACTTTTACACCTGAGATTGCTTTATTTTGCCATTTTTTGATAAAAACGGACAAAAAAATCGCTGAAATTCAGACATTTCAGCGATTTTCTTAATTTGGTATTTTACCTTCGTGGTCCCACTATGACAATGGAACTCAAATTAAGCAACGTGAGTATCAGACATGATGTCGTCGCAGTACCTGTCGTCCGCCTTGAAAAGCGCGTTGCGACAGACCAAAGCAAAAATCTCCCGATTACGCCCCTCCTCCTGATGCAAAAACTCGCATGTCGCTCTTGACAGACATAAATATGTCCTTCCGTGGAAAGTCTGACCAGAAGGTTGTATTCGTTTTGATTGTGATGAAGTTTCTGATGCAAATTCGGGCAATCTTCAGGCTTTATTCTCGTCTCTGAACATACAGAAAAACAAGATGCCTATAATTAGGGCATATCCTCCGAAAATCAGCCATGCATATTCCCATTGTCCCATGAATAGCCGCATCACGACACCCGGCTTTACTTCTATCAATTCCCATCGGCAGAAGGCGTTTATTATAGCGCCTGCCCCCATGATGCCGAATGTCGCGCCGATGCCGTTAGACATCATCATCACCAGTCCCTGACCGAATCCTTTGTTTTTCTCGGAACAGCGTCTCTCCATATATAAGTGGGACGCAATTGACAGGAAGTTGAATGCGATACCGTAAATCAGCATGGAAAGAATAAGGAAAATCAATCCTGACCCGGGATTGCCGATGCCAAGGAATCCAAATCTAAGACACCAGGCAAACATTGCGGTAGCGATAACCAGCCTTATTCCGACACGTTTGATTGCTTTGCCGACAAGCAGCATGCAAAGAGCCTCGGAAATTTGCGACAAAGAGAAAAGAAAAGTGGCATTGGTGGTTATAAAATCGTTGGCATATTCCTGGATGCCCATAAAATGATTTATGAACGGCACTACATACCCGTTGGAGATCTGTAGACATACCCCCATGAATATAAGGAGAATAAGGAAGACGCGGATATCGGTAATCTTGAACAGGGAAAATGCCTTTAGACCAAAGATTTCTGTCGCTGCTTTACGGGCTGTCGCCTTTGTGCCGACACGCGGTAGAAGCAATGTATATGCCGATACGGCAAATCCGGTTGCTGCAGCACATAGCAACTGCATCGAATTGTATTGAAACCGCATTTGCGCATGGGGATTAGTATCGGAGAAAGTGATACCGAATGCTCCGTTGTCATACCATGCACTGTTTACAAACCACATGGCAATCACGAATCCGACCGTCCCCCATATTCTAATGGCGGGGAAAGCGTCGACGGGGCGAATGCCTTTTGAATTCAGAATCTTGAATGTGGTGGTGTTGGCAAGTGCTATGGTCGGCATATAGAAGGCGAGGAAAGCAAAATAGAGTATAAACATTGTCCGGAATTCAAACTGTCCATTGTCTTGACAATATATCCAGCAGCATGTCATCGCCACGGCTGCAAGCAGGTGGCATACTCCCAGGACTCTGGCAGGGTGTCCGATGGTGTCGGCTATATGACCGGCAAGTGCAGGTGTTATCAACGAAACGATACCGACGGCGGCATAGAACCACGCTATGTCGCCGCCGAGACCTCCTCTTCCGAGCAGTTGACCGAATGAGGAGAGATAACATCCCCATACGCCGAACTGCAGGAAATATAGTAAGCAAAGTTTTCCTTTCATTAGGTCACTACGATGAAATGAATCAGAACTTAAACTCCATTCCACCTAAGATAGTGATTCCGGGCATCGGACAACCATAAATAATCTGATAATGGCGGTTGGTGAAGTTGTCCAATTTGACAAATGCCGTCACCGGGACTTTGTTTCCGAAGGTATATGCTCCTCGGAAGTTAAGCAGGGTATATTTGGTTGTGGCTCCGTCGGGAGCTCCGTTTTGGAGTGACCAGATGTTTTGGTTTTCAAGGTCAAACTCGAAATCGCCGGGCGTGAAGGTCAGGCGTGCGCACAGTTTGTTTTTAGGAACGTAAATGGTTTTGTTGTCGGTATGAATATAACTGTAGTTTGCGCTGATGTTCCATAACGGGTGAAATCTGTATGCAGCCTCAATCTCGAAACCTTTGTTGATGAATCTGCCTACATTCATGTTTTTCGGCTTACCGTCGACCATCTGGGTCTGAATCATGTCCTTACCATCGATGAAGTACAAGGCGGCGCCAAGCCTGAGTCTCTGATTAAGAAGAAATTGAGAATAGCTTATTTCGTAATTGAGCATGTATTCAGGCTTCAGGTCGGGATTGTGAGGAGGGTACATGTAAAGTTCACGGATATTGGGCGACCGAAAACCTTTTGCGAAGTTAAATTTAAATTCTGAATCATATCCCGGATGTAGTACAAAGCCTGCTGACGGCACCCAAACATTACCGTAGGATGACCCATGCTGCAGGCGTACTCCGGCATTGATGCTGATGAAGTCGTTAAAGAATCCCTGTTGCATGATGACGTATCCCGCCACTTCGTTTTCACTTTCCTTTACCCCCTCAGTCTTTGCATCGGTCGCCTTGTCGGTGTTCCATGAATGGCCGCCCCAGTGCTGGAAGTCGATGCCTACCGACAGGTCGTTTGCCTGCCATAGATTGAGAGTCTCGAAAATAGTGAATCCCATGTTGTAGTCGTTAGAGTGGAAGAGGTAGTCTCTCGGTGTGGCGCCGGGGGCATAACCATCGTCAACGTCATGATGTCCCCAGTTTATCCATGCCTGTGCTCCTCCGTTTACTTTGTCGTAATGATTATTTACATATACGGCACCAGTCCCGCGGAATATGTAGGTCCACATTGATAACAACGGGGATTGCTCGGTGCCGGGATTTTCGGCTTTTGACTGCGTCATATCGGTTAGACCGCCGACTTTCCAATGCTCGGAGATGCCGTAGGATAGATTGATGTATTCGTTTGCCAGCCAGAATGCGGAGTTTTTGCGATTGCCGTTGCTACGGTCAAGCTGACCTGCAACGGTAGCCTGAAACGCGCCTTTTTTCACCCCTGTTGCGAGATTGAATTTCTGTGTATTGAACGAACCGAACATTGCGCGGGCTCGTCCGCTGATTCCGTCTTCTCTCTGGCTGCGAGTGATGATGTTGACTGAACCACCCATTGCGCTTGATCCATAGAGTAGCGATGAAGGTCCCTTGACAACTTCGATACGCTCTACTCCATTGGCAACATACGTGTCGGGCAAAGAGTGTCCGAATATGCCTGCCCACTGTGGCATACCGTCAATCATGAAGAGCACTTTGTTGCCCCCTCCGACACCACGGATGCTTACCGATCCGGCTGCTCCACCCGACACTCCATAACCGGCGAATCCGCGCTCCGAGGAGAAAAATCCCGGTATGTCCATTGTCATGACCGGCAATAAGGATGTCTCGGCAGAACGGTTTATCTGCTCGTCGCTGATAGTAGTCACATTAAGCGGGGTCAGCTCAACCTTGGCTTTGGCTTTCACTTCTACTTCAGGAAGTCGTTTCTCTCTCTTGATGCTGTCGGTCGATTCCGCGAATGCAGTGCCTGCAATCAGCATTGATGTCGACAGGATGCTCGGCAGGAAGATTTGTCTATAGTCCATACATAATAGCATTTGTGAATAGATACTTGAATTTTTAGAATATTTCTCAATAATTGGCAAAATTATGAATAATTTGTGAATATTACAAATATATGTATTGAATATCGCAAATAAATGCTAATTTTGTAGTGATATATAATAATATTATGGCTATATTACAAAACTGGTATAAGAAATGGAGTCATATTCATCATCATCATTTTTTGACGGCATAGCTGACACTTGGGATGCCAACGAGACTCTTTCCATCCCGGGACGAATCAACAGGTTTCTGGATATAGTTTGTGTATTTCCGGGCGAAAGTGTTCTGGATCTCGGAACCGGTACCGGGGTGCTTCTGCCGTTTCTTTCCGAACGTGTAGGCGTGGAGGGCCACGTGACCGGTGTGGATTTTTCTAAAAATATGCTTGATCGAGCAAAAGAAAAGTTTGGGGATATTGAAAATGTGCAGTTCATGTTCTGTGATTTTGAGGCGCGTTTTCCCGACGGTCGTTTCGATCTTGTGATGATGTATTGCGTGTATCCCCACCTTAACGACCCGAAAACATTGCTCCAGACGATTGTCTCGGATCATCTCACTGATATAGGCAGGATTGTGGTGGCTTTCCCGTGCAAGGAGGATTTTGTTAACAATATACATGGGGAAATGAAGGTTGAATCCGACATGCTTCCTCCAGCACCGGTGCTGGCGCAGCGCATTCGTGGCTGGGGTATGGATGCCAGGGTCATGGAATATTCCGATGATTTATATATACTGGAAATAAGATGAGAAAGAAATTGGTCATTATTTTTGCGATGCTGTCAATGGTTTTTTCATTGTCAGGACAGATGCCACTAACGGGTGTCAGGCAACGAAATTGTTCATTAAAGGATGAGGAAAAATCACGGAAAGTGGTCGAGGTGCTTAAAATGATGAAGGATAGATATCCTGAGGCTCAGTACCGTGATGTCTACAAGAATTTCATGCAGGATTATTTCGGCCCCGGTCACATCCTGTCAGATACGATTGCTGCATCACGATACATGAGTGAAGAACTTCAGAAAATGAGAAATTATGACGGTCCTGCTTATGAGCCAACTGGTTATAACGGAAATTTTTACAGAGTGAATCTTTCGCTCGTGAAAGATTCCATTATACCATACGACAAATATTTCCATGCTTTTTTCAGAAGTGTCTCCGGCATAGTCACGCCTCCGCATAATGAATGGGAATCAGAATGGATGGCGATTGACGGAATAATCCGCGACAACGGGTTTTCCTATCAGGAGGAAGAATTTGACAGAAAAGAAATAATGGATTTGCTATCGAAAGGCAATTTTGTGGTGCATCATAGCGAACGGTTCAATAATGCCTACGAGCTACATTACCGCATTATTTCTAAAGAAATATTCCTGACGGAACTTCTTCCATTGATAGAAAAATCACGCCAAAAATAATCGCTCAGTTCCTTACTCTGTATCGGCATCAGCTCCAAGCTTGGTCAACAGGAGTCTCAGGCGGTATATCTCCTTGCGGCTTGAATCCAGTTCATTTTGTTGCTCTTCAAGTTTTTGTTCAAGTTGCTCGTTACGGGCGAAGAGGATTTCGTTGCGGTCTAACAATTTTTGCAAGGCTTCCTCCAGATATTCAATGCGCCGGTGATGCTCGTGATGATGATTGCTGTCAGGGTCTTCCTTGTGTGCCTGGTCATGGAATTTCTTTAGCAGGCGTTCCAGAAGGTTACTTTCTTCGAGGTCGTCAGTCAATCTGCTCTCCCGTATGGGATGGTCCTTGACATAGTAATTATCGAGATTTTCTAGCCCCATTACGCGTTTGAGGAGGGCTTCCTTCTCTGCATTAAGCTGTCCTCTGCCATTTTCAATAGCAGAAAGATAGCTCTGCGTGATTTTAAGTTTACGCGCCAGGTCAATCTGACTCAGCCCTCTCTCTTTCCGAAGCCTTGATAAATCAACTCGTGCCATGTCTGAAATTTTACTCTTCAAAATTAATGCTTTTTTCGGATAGCACCAAGAATAAGCGACCAAAGCCTTTGCCAATAGCCTAATTAGAATTGTATTTATAATATATGTGAGTGTCTCTAATTATAGTAGTTTGCAAGGCGAAATTTTGCGGGTTTATCGACCATTTTTTGATGAAAACGGACAAAATAAAAATCGCTGAAATTCAGACATTTCAGCGATTTTCTTAATTTGGTATCTTACCTTCGTGGTCCCACTAGGACAATGGAACTCATATTAAGCGGCCTAAATTTCAGACATTTAATCCGGGTGTAGAAATGGGCGTTAGCGATTACCGCTTATATCTGCGCGATGCTTTTTATCGTAGTTTGTGTGTCCTGAATATGCCGGATTATCGTAGTTGGCTATGTGAAATTTTGCGGATTTATCGTAGTTTCGAGGTGATTTGGGGCGAGTAGGTGATTTTCAATGGTGTGGGTGAAAAAGAAAAAGCAGCTACGATTCGTTTCGTAACTGCTTGATTTTTAAGGAGTGGTCCCACTAGGGCTTGAACCTAGGACTCCCTGATTATGAGTCAGGTGCTCTAACCAACTGAGCTATGGGACCTGAATTGTGAGTGCAAAGATAGTGTTTTTTTGAAATACTTGCAAGCAAGTGGATAAATTTTTCTACATTTGCGGCGGTAGTTTGTTATTTTTACGGAGAGAATGCTTTTTCTGCGTTTAAATAGGGCTTTTTGCCATGCTTAAATATTGGATAATGATGATAAGAATAGCTGATATAATAAAGACGGTTGTGGTGGCGGTCATGCTGACTGCGGTCATGACCGTGACGGGTGAGGCGGCGGTCGCCTCGCGGGGGGAGCTTGCGCTGCCGGCTGTGCCGGATTCGTTGCGCGCGCCCGCTGAGCGCGCCGACTACATTCTGCTGCATTTCTGGGACGCGATGGAGTGGGGCGACAGTGCGACAGTACGTGATGGCGCATGGATGGAGCAGACGTTTGTGAATTTTGCGAGTCTGATACCTTACGCTTCGTCAGCAGCGGCGCTTGACAGCGCATTCACGACGCTTTTTGACCGCGCACAGACCGACATGGAGGCATACCGCCTGCTGCTTGGTCTCGCCGACCGCTATCTTTATGAGCCGGAATCGCCGATGCATGACGAGGAGGCATATATGAGGGTGCTTGATGCAGTGATTGCCGACAATTGCCTTGACCCTGTGTTGCTCACCCGATACACATACCAGCTTGACGAGGCGAAGCGGAATCGTCAGGGAAGTGCCGCCACCGATTTCCCGTTGACACTGATGTCAGGCGGAGGGTCGACTCTGTATGATGTAGCAAGTGGCGCGGATGAAACGCTTGTGATGTTTTATGACGCGGAGTGCGACCACTGTATCGAGGTGATAGAAATGCTTTCCGCCTCGCCGGAACTGAAATCGCGCGTCGACAGCGGGCAGCTGAAGGTGCTCGCCGTGTATTTTGAGGGAGATGAGACGATGCTACCCGAGGTGCGCCGCCTGATACCGGGATGGTGGGTGTCGGCTTACACGCCGGGTAATCCTGTTGAGGAGCAGGAACTGTATTCGATACGACGCTTGCCGACGCTCTATCTCATCAGCCGCGACGGTATAGTCAAGAAAAAGGATTTTAACCCGGAGACACTGCTGTAATCGGGGTAAAATACTTGTGACGCACGGTATTCGGGGAGCTTCCACTCGATGTCACCAACTTAAGTTGCAAGAGCCAAAAATCCCCGCAAGGGGATTTATCCCGGTAACCGCGGGTAATGCCGAAGGCATACCCGTGGCTCAGGCACCTCTCTCCTTGACTCAACCCCGAGAGCTGGTTGTATGGGCATCTGATTAGCATATATTTATGCAACCCGTTTCAGGGTTGTATATTGTGGCGGGCTTACATTCCACGCGTGCCCCATTCGGGGCTACCCGCGGTTAACTCTATCTTGCCCGTTCCGGGCAATATCCTTAAGTTAATAATATTAAGCGATGTCCCTGCGGAGATTACTCTTCGTAGGCGGTGGTGTCGGTGATTCCCGCCTCGGCGAGAGCTTCGCGGCGCTCGACACATGTGCCGCATTTCCCGCAATGTTTCTCACCGCCCTTGTAGCATGAGTAGGTGGTGGAGTAGTCGATGCCGAGCCGCTTGCCGTGGAGTGCAATTTCGCCTTTGGTGAGATTTGTATAGGGGGCGCGCAGCTCGATATGCTCATAGGTGCCCTCATGTATTGCCGAGGCGAACGCTGTTACAAATCCGGGGCGACAGTCGGGGTATATCGCATGGTCGCCGGCATGGTTGGCAATCATCACGGCTTTCAGGTTGCGGCTTTCAGCAAGTCCGGCGGCTATGGCAAGCATTATGCCGTTACGAAACGGCACCACGGTCGATTTCATATTGTCGTCAGTATAGTGCCCCTCCGGTATCGCGTCGGCACCGCTCAGCAGCGAACTTTCAAAATATTGCCCCATGAAGGCAAGGTTAATCTCTATAAGCTCTATGCCGAGTTGCGCGCAGTGGAGCCGCGCGCATGCGGCTTCCCGCTCGTTGTGGTTGGAGCCGTAATGAAAGGTGACGGCAAGCGCTATCGAGGAGGCATACTCATGAAGCATGGTGACGGAGTCCATGCCTCCGGAGAGCACCATCAGTGAATCTTTTTGCATGGTCATGGTCAATCAGAAGTCGTTGCGGAATGAAGCGAGCAGGCGCGCTTTCACCATATCCTGATGGTCGGCGTCGCCATAGTTGGCAAACGGATATATGGATATGCCTCCACGAGGGGTGAAAATACCTGTCACCTCAAGATAGCGCGGGTCCATGAGTGCCACAAGGTCCTTCATGATGATATTGATGCAGTCTTCGTGGAAATCGCCGTGATTGCGGAAGCTGAAGAGGTACAGCTTGAGGCTCTTGCTCTCGACCATCTTCTCACGCGGTATATAGTTGATGATGATTTTTGCGAAATCTGGCTGACCCGTCTTGGGACACAAAGATGTGAACTCCGGACAGGTGAAAGTGACCAGATACTCATTGCCGGGATGCTTGTTGACAAATGTCTCAAGCACTTCGGGAGCATAACGGTCGGGATATCTGGTCGCCTGATTGCCCAGGAGCGTCACCCCGGGCATCTCTTCATTAGTACGTGACATGGCGTGTTGCTTTTATTTGGAAAATGTAGGTTGGGTTACTTTGAGGCGGTCGCCCGCATCCTTTACCACAGCGCGGAAATACTCGTCGGAATATCCCCCAAATTCCGGGTAGGCGCATATCCCTTCCGGAGTGCGGAGAAATACCCCCGGTTCGGTCTCTTTCTTGATATTTCCGTCAAGATATTTCACAAACAGATAGTCGCCGAGCTTTTTGAACTCACGCGTAGAGTGGTTTGCCCAGTAATCAGTGAGCGCCTGGAGCTTCTTGACCTGCTGCTTGCGGGGGAGGGATGCAATCTCAGCCTCGGTCGTGGCGACAGCCGCCGCTATGGAGTCTTCGAGCCCGTTTTGTACACGGCGTATGTCGGGTATCATCTGAGAATAACGGTTGTAAGCCTGATTTGCCACGTAATTATGTACCCAGAAAGCCGCGTCCCATGATAGAGTCAGCATGTCACCGTTGCCGTGGGCATAGCAGTAAGGCACTTTTGTCACACAACTATAGACCGGCACATAGACGCAGGTATTTGTGTCATCGACACCAAACCAGAGCACACCTTTCATCGGTTGCGGCACACTGTCGCGAAGCTGGGCGACAAAGGTAAAGCCTGTCTGCTGGGTCGCGATGGCACGTTCATGAGTGTACTCCACGCTGTCGACGGTGAATGACATGGGACGCCAGCGGTAAGGCACCTTGAACGGCCCCGCACCGACATCTTTAGTCATGTCGAAGGGAGTATCCTCGAAATGGTCACGCATAGCCCACTGCATGTCGCGTACGGTAAGCGCACTGTCGGGTTTCACCCAAAGCGGCATCACCTCTTCCTCCCCGTTCATGATCCAGGGGAGATACTTGTCCATGCCTGAGGCATGATTGTTGAAAAACGACCATACGCGGGCATCACATCCGCGGAGCGCGCCAAAATCGGTGATGGCGTAGGTGCGTGAGAAATCGAAATCCTCGTCTTTCCCCTCGTAATATCCCTGCTTGCGGGCGAAGTCGATGACATCGGGCGAATAGAGCGTTTCGGGGTCGTTGAGGGGAAATGTGTGGATGCGCGGATGATTGGCGTGACCGGAAATCATGCCGTCGGGAATGCGGCGAGCCACCCACACGGCACCTTTTTCCTTGCCGCCCTTTCCAATGAGGTCCATTATCCATGCCTCTTTGCCGTCGGCGATGGAAAATGACTCGCCTTCACTGGCGTAACCGAACTGATTGACAAGGCTTGTCATTACCTCGATTGCTTCGCGCGCGGTCTTTGCGCGTTCAAGCGCGATGTATATCAGCGAGCCGTAGTCAATGATGCCGGTGGTATCTACAAGTTCCTCCCTGCCACCCCATGTGCTCTCACTTATGGCAAGACCGTGTTCGTTCATGTTGCCTATGGTGGCGTAAGTGTGGCGCACCTGCGGGATTTCACCGAGATACTTGCCGGTGTCCCAGTCATGGATTTTTCGCATGGCTCCCTTCGGATAATCTTTCGCGGGGGAGGAATATAGCTCGCCGTAAAGATTGTGGGAGTCGGCGGCGTATGTGATGATGACGCTGTTGTCGGCAGTCGCACCGGGAGTCGCGATGAGGCTTGTACATGCGAGAGCCGAGGCTGCCATACTTAGCAACGCGGCAACAGAAATTGTGAATCGTTTGATCATAAAATAAAAAATTAACTTTGCACTGTCAGGTCGCGCGGGGGATGCCTGCGCGCCTTCTAATGCAAAGTTAATCATTTCGCGGTTAATAACCAACAGGCAGTTGCCTGACGGGTCAGAGGATTATTTTCGTGCCTGCCACGATGTAGAATCCGTGGGGGAGGGTGTCGATGACATTTACGCCGGGATGTACGTTGACGAGGCGTACTGTACCGTCGGCGGAATATATCGCAACCGGCATTTCCGTAGCAGACTCGATGATAAGATTGCCGGCAGCCGAGTAAATCTTCAACGGGTTTTCTGAAGATACCGCAGCTATCGATGAAGTACCGTCGGCATTATACACTGTACGGTTTGTAAGCACGAGGTCGGCAGTCTGATTGCCTGCGCCGCCGTTGCCGTTGTTGAATATCACCATCGGGCTTTTCAACGATGCCGTGAACGAGATTGTCCACATCGATACACCGTTGACATCGGTAGTGGTCATCGTCGTGCCCGGCCATGCACCAAGGATTTGGCGGTCACCGTCGCCGCTATCCCATACGTAAGCACATACCGGATTCCACCCGTTGTCGCCACGGAAATATATGGTCCACTTCGTCTCGTCGGGATCGGGGGTGACAGGTGTGTCCGGAATTTCGCCCGCGCCCTCGACAGTGTGGTCATAGCCGTCAAGGGTGTAGAATCCGCCGTTGACCCACGAGAAATCGGAGGTCTGTGCCGAACCGTTGTTGAAGATTATGCCGGCGCCTTCAGGAATGCGCTTGTCGCCGCTGTAGTGCCATTTCCAGATATTGTTGCCGAGGTAGGTACAGGGTTCGCCCGGCCAGGATGAGGTGACAGTGCCGGTGGATGTCCACACATAGGCGTTTATCGTGCCTCCCCAGTGTCCTGTGTTTTCAAAAAACGCTCCCTGCTCGCCCTTTTCCATCGAGGGGTCAACGGGATTCTCAGGCTCCGGGTCGGGGGTGGTGCCATCACGCTTGGTCGTGGTATCGAGAGGCTCCTGGTTTCCATCGTAAGGCTTTGTCTCCGGAGTCACTGACTTGCCGGTGTAGAGATATGCGCCGTCATCGCCGATTTTTCCCGGTGCCTTGGTTTTGTCGGTCGACAGCACGTAGGCGCGGAGATTACCCTTGCCGGAACAGGTTGCAGTCAGCTTGCCGTCGGTGACGGCCTTTGTGTTGCCGGTCACGACATCGGTGTAAGTGCCGTTGGGTATGCCGGTGAACGTAGCGTTACCGCTGATGGTGACAAGCACGTAGGAGTCAGTCGTGGCATCGGTATAGCGGCGCTTGAACGAGATGCCGCCGCTGCAGCCTGCGGTGCTGTACTGACCTTTGCGGAGTGCGGGAACGGCTGCGCGTATCTTGTTAAGACGCTGTATGTGCATGGCGAGCGGGTGGCTCAGCGTGGCGGCAAGATTGCCTGTCGCATTGGAATATTCGGCGAAATCGCTCACGGTCACATCGCCCTCGACATAACCTCCGAAATAGGCGCGCCCCGATTCATTGAGGGCAAGCACAGCGCCCTTGTCGATGGGGCATCCCTTGCGGAACTCGATTTCCGAGCCGTAATAGATACACGGGATGCCTCGGAAGGTGAACATGAGCGAGAGGTTTTCCGCCCATGTGGCACGGTCGCCGATGAATCGCTGACCGTCGGCGCCGTTGGGGGCGTAGTCGTGAGAATCGACATACACCACATTGTAGGTTGCATCGTTGTAAAGATTGTCCTCTACATGGGCGTTGAACGCATTCCTGGCATTGCTGAAGCGCCAGTGCATAGGGAAGTCAATCACGTTCAGACCGGAGTGCTGTGAGTGGTCGGGCGCGTGGTAATCGTTGCCGTTGAGCCATGCGTTGTCAGACTTTCGTAGTATCGACGGCGAGTGACCGAGGTCATCTTCTCCCTGCTTGTTGACGGAGTTGGCATTGGTGTGATTGCCTTTTTCTCCTTCCATCACCACGATATTATCCCAGGAATGCTCGTTCATGTCCCACTCATAGTCGCGGTTTTCTTTCCATGTGTAGTAGCAGGGTGAGCAGTTGTAGTTCTCTCCGCGGTAGATGACCTCTTCGGAACGCGCGCACACCTCGCCATACATGAAAAACGGTGTGCCACCGCGCTTGTCCTTGTTTTTCTCAGCCGCCTCGGCGAGCTGCGGGATAAACATCTTGTTGAAGGTAAGTCGCGAGATATGTCCTGCGGTGTCGATGCGGAATCCGTCGACACCCATTTCGATGAATTTAGTATAGCAGTCGACCAGATAATTGGTCACATAGGGATTTTCTGTATTGAGGTCAACGCAGTCGCCCGCAATCTGTCCCCACCAGCGCGAGGGGTCGTCCCAGCCGAAATGCGCGTAATGGTGCCAGTAGTTGTTGACATCATGGTTTTTGCCGTCGGTATTTTTCATCAGCGCGAGACGTGTGCCATACTGCTGATTGGCGGGAAGTGAATTGTAATTGGCGGGCAGACGCGTGTTGTCATGCAGCTTCATCGACTTGTTGATATTGTCAAGCGGCTGAGTGTAGTCGCGGGAGAACATCGGGCATAGGTATTCTTCGCCGAAATTTCCGGTGTGCTGCAGGACGATGTCGAGTATGAGTTTCATGCCGCGCTGATGCACAGCGTCAATGAGGTCCTGGAACTTGCAGTCGTCGCTCTCATAGCGTGGGTCGACCTTGCTGAAATTTATGGCGTGATAGCCGTGGTAGTCGAGACCGGAGGCGTTTTCCACGACGGGGGTTATCCATACGGCTGTGAAACCGAGAGCCTTGATGTAGTCGAGTTTGTCGATAAGCCCCTTGAAGTCGCCTCGCCACTCAGGGTCGTTGACATTGAGCACTCCGTCCCAGCAATAGGTGTTGTTGCCCGGATCGCCGTCGTAGAAACGTGTCGTCATGGCGAAATAGATGGTTTCATCACGGAAGTCTGTGCGGTCGCCTACAAAGGTCGAGCCATGCAGCGACAGCGCCGCCGGGAGCAATAATGTGCCCAACGCAAGATTTCTGAAAGTTTTCATTTCGTTAAATCACTGTGTTAATTAAATTTAGAATCACGAGATATTAGAATCAAGGGCAAATTTAATAAAATTTTGAAAAAGTACAAAAGTGTTGTCGCAAAATAAGGGTCGGCTTGGAGCGGGATTGATGATTCCCTGTCGGGAAACAGTTCATGGAAGGCTGCTGTCCGGGGGTTTCGCTTCGCTCAACGCCCCGGCTAAGTTTGGATTTTTCCTGTCGGAAAACATGGTTTATATGTAGGGAGGCTTCCTGGTGGCGGGTGCAAGTAAAAGAGAGGGTGCAGTTCATCTTGAACTGCACCCTCCAAAAACTATAGGTAATTAAAGATGATTTGGAATCAACGGATGATAAATTTCTTTCCGTCACGGACATATATGCCCGGGTTAAGCGGCTCGTAGACTTCCACGCCCATCATATTGTAGATTTTTCCATCAGCGGGGCGCTCTGCATTGATGTTGTCGATGCCTGCGATTGCCTCGTCGGTGAGGTCGACATCGTTCATCATCTTGCCGCCCTCGTTTTGTGCCTCCGTGATGTGAGCCACAAGGCTGTTGAGGTAATTTTCAAGATTGCTGTAGCCGTCTTCGCCAAGAATCTTGCCGTCGGCGGGGTCGTTGGGATCAAGACCGTTTGCGGTCTCCCATTCATCGGGCATGCCGTCGCCGTCAGTGTCGACAGGTGCTTCAGAACTGTTGAGCACCGGCCATCCCGACGTGCCGTCGATGTACATAGCCTCGTCCTGGCTATTGAGAAGTCCATTTGCGCGCGCGGTAGTTGTCACGACTCCTTCGCGGGCATCATGAGCCATTGTTTCATCGTGGGCATCGCGGCTAAGGCTTGCACCGGCGTATTGAAGCACTTTCTCAAACGCATCTTCTGCCGAGTGAGTAGTAGTGTACACGAATGGTATCGGGGTGAATGCACGGGAGTCCTCGGCGGTCATGTTGTGGTTATCCACTTTTGTGCCTTTGTCTACCTGATTGAACAGACCTACGGTCCAGTTGTCGGCGGTCACGTCATCGTAGGCTGTGTTGACATTACCGTTGATGTGGAACGTACCCCATTTCTGTAGCATCTTTTTCCAGTTGTTCCATGCGACTTTTATTGTCTTGCCCTCTATCTCGATGGTGTTAGCCTCCATGTCGATAGGGAGTTTCTGTGTTTTGCTGTCGTATCGGAATGTCACGAAATTGTCCTTGCCGTCGCTTGAGCCGCTGATGCCGTCTTTTTTCAGGGATGTACCGAGGGCATTGTTTATATTGGTGGCGATTGTGGCTTTGTCAAGACAGTAATCCACGGTACGGATACCGGGTTTAGCCATACGTTTGCCTTTCCCTCCGGTCGGAGTCGCGGGGCCCGGCTTGTAGTAATTGTTGACAATGTTTACGTTCATGCCTTCACCTCCGTAGCAGCCTTCACCGCCCCAGTTGTACATCACGTTGTTGCGGAGGTCCATACGTTCGTCGGTCTGGGTTGACGGGCGCGGACCGAGGCGCGGAGCGCGTGAGCCGTGGTGGGCAAGAAGATTGTGGTGATATGATGCACCGGAGCCGCCCCAGTTGCCGCCGTAACCGTGGTTACCCTTGCTGTGACCGCTGTTGACAAGGCTTTGCGACACGATACACCACTGCACGGTGATGTTCTTGCTGCCGTAGACCGACAGGCACTCGTCAATCGACCAGCTTACCGAACAGTGGTCAATCATGATGCGCTGTCCGTCCATGCCGCCGAGACCGTCGCCCTCATGTGCATTAGGGTTGCTTTTCAGTGCCTCGTTGCCGAGACGGAAACGCATATAGCGGATGATGATGTTAGGACATGAGATGACAAAGGGGTAGTCGGCTACACAGATGCCGTCGCCGGGTGCAGTCTGTCCGGCTATGGTGACATCCCCGTTTCTTATCTTCAGTTCGCTTGTGAGATGTATTGTGCCTGACACGTCAAACACGATGGTTCTTGCTCCGGATTTGTTACATGCCCAGCGGAATGTGCCTTCCTGGGTGCCGTCGTCAAGCGTGGTGACGTGATATACGTCGCCTCCACGGCCGCCGGTGGTGATTCTGCCGTATCCCTCCGCGCCGGGGAAGGATATCGCTTCCTGCACCTCCACTTCCTGTGCCGTTACGGCGCAGGGAAGCATACATGCGGCGATTATCGCAGATAAAATGCTTTTTTTCATGATAAGTAACTCTTAAAAATTAGTTTATATGTTTTTTATTTCAGTAACCCTACGGGCTGGTATATACTTACTCGTCTTTCCGGTGATTTCCCGGCTGTCAATCAGTCGTGTAGCCCGCTACACTCCTTCTCTCCACCCGTAAAATCCCTCGCAAATACTTCATAATTATATATCAGCTAATTTTTGCGAGTTACTTAAGTTATGATGATAGGTGATTATTTGATTACTTTATCGCTCTCCACACGACCGTCGGTATAGATGATGCGGCGGATGCTGATGCCTTCGGCAGGTTCGGTAAGCCTGATGCCGTCAAGGCTGTAATATTCGATGCCGGCAATTTCAGAGGTCATGACACCTTCTGCAATATCTTCAAGCGAGCTTGTTTTGGTCTCAGGGTAATACTCGTCAAACGAGCTCTCTGCCATTGCATTGCCTTCATACATGATGTGTGCTACAATCTCGTTGAGATATACTTCAAGATTGCTGTACCATCCTCTTTCTGTATCGATTGTGAATAGCGCGCCATCTGCTGGGTCATTTGGGTCGAGTCCGTTTGCCTTTTCCCATTCGTCGGGCATACCGTCGCCGTCAGTGTCATATCCTTCAGGACGCTCTATTGTGGCAAGAGGTGCGAAGCTTGCTGTCTTGGGGTCTTCTGTTCCCTCCGGGTCGTTGATTACGTCAAGTATTCCCTTTGTCCCGTTTTGTCTTGCCTCGGGATAAGTGACGGTGCCTGTTTTTGCTTCTTCCATGTAACGTGCGTCGGTAGCATCGCGATGGAGACTCGCGCCACAATAGCGTAGTACCATGTCATAGGCGCGTTTTGCAGAATGAGTGGTAACCTCACCTTCATCGATTGGTTCGTCAAGTTTGAGGCGTATGCAGTCTTTTCCGGAGGCGTTCTGCACGTATGTCATATCCTCTCCATAGAGATGCTTCTCGTCGATGATGTAACGCTCGCCGTCGATTGTCGACAGCCCACTGTCGTAGATTACGCCTTTCCAGTCGTAGTTTTCAGGTTCGCTTGCAGCACTCACGTAGTTGCCGTCGATATAGTAGCGGCTTGCATATCCGGGGAACGGGTTGTCGCCCGCGTTGCCACTGTTGGCTACCGATACCTGTGTCACACGAGTCGTGTTTTTTGTTCCGGGACCTGCCTGGTAATAGTTGTTTACGATGTTGATATAGCCACCGCCGGGACCGCCGTAACAGCCGTTGCCGTTGCCCCAGTTATATATCACGCAGTTACGGAAGTCAACGCGTTCAGCCTGGATGGCATTATCGTATTTAGTCTTGTCGTAGACCTGTTTGTTGTAACGCGCGCCATTGAAACGGGGGGCGCGGTTTTGCACGTGAGCAATAAAATTGTGATGAAATGAGGCGTCTTTGCCACCCCAAATACCGCCATAGCTGTGATCGCCTTTGGAATGGCCAAAATTAAGACCTTCGGCGAGAGTACACCACTGCATTGTGAAGTTGCGGTTGTCATAAAATGAACCAACCTCGTCGGTACTCCATGAAAGCGAGCAGTGATCCAAAATTATGTCGTGGCGGTTGCGTCCCCATGCCGCATCTGCGCCGTCATCCGAACTTTTCACTTGCGAGCGGCGGAATCGTATGAACCGTACTATCACGTTGTCGCAGCCCGTAAACTCTACCGTTGCATAGCGCAGGGTTATACCGTCGCCGGGTGCTGTCTGACCGGCAATAGTGGTGTTGGAACTAATTTTAAGATTAGATTTCAGGTCGATATAGCCGCCGACGTCGAAAACGATTGTTTTCGCGCCTGACTGACTGAGTGCCCAGCGAAGCGACCCTTCTCCGCTGTCGTTGAGATTTGTGACATGGATTACCTTTCCTCCGCGACCTCCTTGGGTGTATCTGCCGAAACCCTCGGCACCCGGAAACGCCGGGGCGTTTTCCTGTGCTGTCACTCCGGCTGCAAGAAGCAGTCCGATTCCTGATGCAAGTAATGCTTTTTTCATGCTTTTACCGGTATTGTCGATTTAATTAATTCATGGTTTATACATTGCAAAGGTAATAAATCCGAGCGACAAATATCTGAATATCGTACGAAATAAGGGGATTTTTATGCTTTTTCGCATTGTAAATGCGAAAAAAGTTGCAGGGAGTTGTCTACTTTTAGATTTCAGATACAGATGGACAGAGGGGCATGTGTGACAGATTTTTGGGTGCGAGTGATGGATTACCGCCAGTCGAGGGAGTCTGCGTCGATGAGACGGCAGGCATTTTCGATTTTCTTCTTTTTGCGTTTTATGCCCCACAACTTTACACGGAGAATCAGCTTTTGGACATAACGGCTTGCATCGATGACAGACACAACCCCCAACACATATACTATCGAAAAAATACATGGAATAAATGGTAGTACCACTGATATTACAAGACATAAAAATATAATCCAACGCGGAGCGACGATGTAGTTTCCGAAATGGATGAATATGCTATTGACTATGCACAAAATCACCGTCAGGATCAGCCCCCATCCTATATAGCGCCGTGTAGAGTCATAACATTCATTATCTTCCCTGCTATTCCACGCGCCTGATAATACTTTTATCAGTATCAATAGGGAAAATACAGCGGAGACTATGTTGTAGGCACAAAGTGTTTCGAGTGCCGTGCCGCCCGTTGACCACACGTTTATGACACCGATGCCCAAAAGGTTCAAAAAGCAATATACGCTGACGAAGAGAAACAGGCATTTCACTCCTTTTACTTCCTTGGTCCTTTTAATAAGATTGTCTGACCATTTTGCCCATGATTCCCATTGCTCTTTTACGCGCACTACCTCCGACTTAAGTTTGGCAGGGACTGTGAGTGTCTGCCCCAGCACCTTTTTCTTTTCCATATTGTCAAGGTCGTTTTCAAGCACTGAGAGATGGGTGTCTTTAAACAGGGCATACTTCTGGCGGCGCGTTTCCTCGTAATTAAATATACTGTCATATATTCTTTTAGGGAAATGCGTAAATATATAGGTTACATTTATGGCGGTAATTAGCTGGATTGCCGTCGTAAAATGTTCAAGCCATGAAGTTCCGTCAGGCAAGGTCATTCAGGTTGAATTTCTTTTCGATATTGCCAAATACGCGGTCAAACATGATAATCAGGGCGTGGGTTGTATCCGGGTCATTAAAGTTAGCGACTGCCGTACGCGCTTCTATGTTGTCTTCAAGCCTGAACATCATATCATCGCCGGTGCAGAAATTGACTCTTTCCCCGTCTTTGTCTCTGAACGATTTGCCGTCGCCCGATTTCACAGTGATTCTTCCATCGGCGTAAGCGCGGTGATTCAGCAGCATCCCGTAGAGACTGTCGTCCATGTTTACCTCGCCTTTACCGGGAATTCGAGTGATTATGATATCAAGTCGGGTGTTGTCCTTGTCAAGAAATACCGACATCGCATCCCTGTATTCGCGTGAATTTACCACCTCATTGTTCAGCGTATTTGCCGCCATGCGTATGTGGTTGTCGGCATTTATGAAGAGATTTTCAAGAATAATCTTGGCATGGGCATTACCTTCGTTGTGAAACAGGTAATCCTCTTTTCTTGCAGCTTTGTCTCTGACATTTTCTGCATAAAGGGTCAAGTCGTTTTGCGTCGGATTATTCATAATATGCCATGGTTGAGATGAGAATAGTATGCAAAGATAACAAATAATTTTGATTTTTCGTATTACTAATGCGAAAAATCAAAAGGTTATGAGGTTAATGGGTTGGGAGTTGTCAGTTGTCAGGGTTCAGATTTCGGATACATTTACTGATACAGTGGGCAGAAGAAATTTTTAATGGCGGCTCAGGAGTAGGGCTGCATCGTGGTGCAGCCGATGCATCGTGGCTTTTCCGGGAAGGGGAGCGTCAGGGAGGTTCGAGATGATTCCCTGGCGGGAAACAGTTGCTATTTCTTGCTTTCCGTCGGTATCGCTTCGCTCAACCGACGGCTAAATATAGATGATGCCCTCCGGGCAACGGTTGTGGGGCGCGTGTTTTCAGATTTCAGATTTCAGATTTCGGAGGGCAGTTTTTGGGGTCGTTAGAGGCCTTAGAGACCTTAGAGACCTTAGGGACCTTAGGGAGGTTAGGGAGGTTAGGGAGGTTGGGGACGGGGATTGTGGTAGGGAGGGGCCGGGTATGAGAGAGGGCGGCCCGGATGGGTCGCCCTCTGAGGTCGTATATTATACGAAATGAATATTAGAGGTTGATGAACTTCTTGCCGTTCTGGATGAGGATTTCGCCCTTAGTAGCTTTGTCAACTACCTGACCCTTGAGGTTGTAAACGGGAGCGTTCTCGTCGAGAGCGGGCTGACCGATAGTGATGTTGTCGATACCTGCGGGATCTCCGAAAGTGATAGTCTGTGAACCGTCTTTAGCAGAGATTGCGATAGTGGGGAATGCATCTTCAGTATAGATGAAACCGTCGGTAGCCATCTTTGAACCCTGTGCGCAGATGTAGTAAACTGCATTAGCACGAGGAGCGGCAAACTGAATAAAGCCAGAACCCTCACCGGGATTTGAAGTTGCATCAGGCTTAACTACAAGATGAGGCATCTGAGTTTTCCATCCAAGAGACTCATATACGGGGTCTTCTTTAGTTCCTACATTCTTGAGGTTCTCACCAAGATACTTCTTTGTGGCTTCATCATTACCATCAATAGTTCCAGCAGGGCTATTGCTAGGAATGGTGTAATAAATCTTCTCGCCCCATGCTTCCTGCTCTGCCGGCTTAATGCACATACCAAGAGTATAAGCAATAGGAGTCTTAAGACCCATGTAAACCCAATAGTTCTTATTGGAGTTCAGCGGAGAAAGGAAAGTATAATAACCGGCCTTCTTTATAGTCAATTTGTAAACCCAGCCACCTGTAGGAATTGCATCCTGCTTAGGATCGGTAGGATTAGAGGAACCGGTTACACCTGTGGGAACCGTAGAAGCTTCGCCGCCATTAAATGCGTAAGAATTGTAGTTGTTTTTGTCAACACCGCTCGTTTTCATTTTGGTGTCATCAAAAGCGAGTTCAAGAGTGGCACACTCATTATCAACAAGGACAGTACCTGCTTTAGGATTCTCAATTTCGCTCCATTTGCCATCGTCGCCTTTTACGAAGCCAAGCGCCTCTACATCCATATATCCAAATACGGGCTCAGCAGCAGAAGCGTACATTGCAGTTGCAAGAGCAGCAACCAGAAGTAAATTTTTCTTCATTTTGTTTTTGATTTAAAGTTATAAATTGATTTGTGAAGGTTGCCCGGAGATATCCCCGGGCAACCGGTTTAATTGTTTACTTTTTATTGCCTACAAAGTCGTAAGTCTCAACGATGTCTATAGGGAAGCCCCAATCATCTTCAGCAACATAGATGTACTGGAAATGAATCTTTGCCACACCCTCGGCATCAACGCTTCCATAGAACTTAGATACCTTGCCGTCATGGCAGAAACCATTGGTGGCACCTGCAGTACCGTCGGCGGTGTTGTAGAAATAGAATCCGTTGGAAGAGTTCTTTGAGATGTTTGCTTTCGAAGTCATGTCGAAAGCAATGCCGGCAGCTTGAAAGTCAGCGGCGTCACATTTTGCAGTCACGTCAGCGACGTAAGCCATACCGCCATCGGCAAGCGTAAGTGTACCAATCGCGGTATAGTCCACATTAACCGCGCCATTATCCTGATTGACATTGACAGTCCAAGTGCCTTCATATACACCTACAGCCTCTTTCTCAGGATTTCCCGCAGGACCACGGTCGGGAATACCCACTTCATCCTTACAAGCTGTAAATGCAGCGCAAAGAGCGACGGTCAATAACAGTTGAAATATCTTTTTCATTTTAATTAAAATCTAAAGTTGATTGATTAATAACCCGGGTTCTGATCTTCAAGAGTCAAAGCGGTGTTACGGTTGATTTCTTCCTGAGGAATCGGGCGGAGCCACTTGAACTCACCCTTGCCGTTAGACATCTGTGCAGCAGTCACGCCAAGACGGCTGAACGCAAGATTATAGCGGATTAACTGCTTTGTACGGCGGAGGTCTTCATAACGGGTACGCTCAGCATAGAGTTCGCGGGCACGTTCATCAAGTATCACATCGAGGCTTGTCGGAGTAAATGACTTAACGACACCGTAAGCAGCGTAAGGCACGGAATAGGAACCGAATGAGCCAAGCTGAGGAGCACCGGCACGTTTACGTACATCATTAACCTTTGCAAGAGCTTTTCCTTCCTCACCGTTTAACAGATAAGCCTCAGCAGCGATAAGGTACATGTCGCTGACATGGAATACAGGGATGTCACGGTAGCAGTTGTTGCGAGTCACATTTTCTGCTGCGGGGTCGTCATACTTGGTCACGCAAGTACCGTTATTACCGGCTGAAGAGATAAAAGTAGGAGTCTGCACGTTTCTTGCCGCAGCAAGAGTACCGTCGGAATTGAAGTCAATCACTGTCACCGCAGGATAACCGAGGATAGCGGCAAACGGAGTGTTGATACCATATTTACCGGTAGCGGGCTTCTTGGTCTGCGACTCTTTACCTGCAAGGTCGGCACGCACTTCTGCTTCGGTATAATATGAAGGATAGAACTTCATGGCGATGAGCTTGGTTGAAAGCTGAGCGGGAGTACAGTTATAGACAGCGAGGTAACCCTCAGTTCCCCACAGAGCGTTGTTGTCATCAAGCGGAGCATTATAGAAAGTAGACATGAACGTGCCTGCCCAACGCTGGTCGCCCCGTTCAAAAAGACGGAGAGCCTTGTAACTCATGCGGTGCTTACCGCCGGAGGGAGTACCTTTCTGACCTGTAACAACGCAGTTGCCATAATATGACATATATTCGTTCATCATCTGGTGACCACCAGAAAGGACTTCACCGGGATAGCCTGCACGGTCGTACTGCACAGAGAAAATTTCTTCTGCATTACCTTCCTTAGAAGCTGACCACTTGTCGGCGAAAGGCATGGTAAGCTGAATACCGTTGATTGCGCTTTCAGCCCACTTTGCTGCGGCAGCAAAACGCTCTTTGTTGTTAACGGTATAAGTACCCTGCTCTGCACTGTTGAGGGAAGTATCAAGATCCCATGCAGCTGAGAGATAAAGCTTCGCAAGAAGAGCGGCAACAGCCTGCTTACTTGCAACTCCATTATGATTCTGAGCGTCTAACTCTGAATTTGCGTAAACATCCTCAAGGTCTTCAATAACATTATTATAAATATCAGCTAAAGGCATTTTGGGATATTCACGGGTCGAGCTTTCAACATAAGCAGTCTGATAAGGTACACTTCCAAATTGCTGTACAAGCCAATAGTAGGCAAGAGCACGCAGGAATCTACCTTCAGCACCGATTTTGCTATCAGCACCATTAAACTTAATAACACCATTGGCATAATTCACCAATGCCATACAATTAGAATAATAGCTCTTGACCGTACCGTCTTCCGGTGTCGTGGTAAACTCTCCGAATCCATCACTTGCTACACTCGGAATAAAGAGGTCGGTCGCTTCTTCATGCATCGGCAAATGTGTCACAATAGGACGAAGTGCATTGTAGGCAACAGGTCTCATAGAAGCCGGGTCCGACTCAACATAAGAGGTGCCATCCATATTTCCATTAGCCTTATCATCGGGCTCAAGGAAATCGCTGCATCCCGTAAGCGTAAGAGACGCCAAAGCGGCAACACTTAAATATTTATATAATTTCATTGTCTTTCAGTATTATAATATTAGAATTTAATGCTTGCACCAAACTGGTAAGTAATAGAGCTCGGACCATCCTGTTTCATACCGGCATTCGCCCATTCAGGGTCAAAACCTTTATATTTCGTCCATACGAACGGATTTGTAACAGTAAAATAAAGTCGGAGATTCTTACATGCAATATGTTTAAGGATATTCTTTGAGAAAGTATAACCCAGAGTAATATTCTTAACCTTCACGAAAGAAGCATCATCAGTAACATAGCGAGCTGACTGATAGTATGAGTCTGCCGGACCAAGACCGTCACCGAGACCGGCATTCGGGAACGGATAGCTACCATAATGCGTTACAGTCTGATAAACGGGGTTGATGAAAGTACCGTCCGCGCGAATACCGTCGGCATCAATCATTGTTCCCGCAGGAATGTAATAGTCCATTGCCATCTTACCACGACCACGGTCATGAACATCGTAGTAGTCGCTGCCGAGGAATGAAGAAGCTACAGTGTAGCCCTGCTTAGCGTAGATTGAGAATGAGAAGTCAAGCTCACCGCCATTCTTCGGGAGACGATAATTCAAATTAGAGGTAACGCTGCCCGTCCATTTCGGGTCAGAGCTCCAAATCTGTTTATCTTCTTCAGTCCACTGACCGTCACCATTGGCATCTCGTATGATAGGCTGTCCTTCAGAGAGACCGTAGCAAGTATAGTAATAATCAAACTCCTTAACCTGCTGACCGGGAGTAAAGCCCTTGTCTTTTGCAATCTGATGATCGGGCACGGTCATCATACGGTCAGAGACAATTCCAGTCCATTCATACTCATAAACATTGTGTACAGACTTACCGATAAACAGGGAGCCGGTACGACCGTTAATGAAATTATCGGAAACGCCATTAATCTGCTTAACCTTGTTCTTGTTGTGTGCGAATGTAAAAGTAGTGGTCCATTGCCAGTCACGGGTATCAATATTAACTGTCGTGAGAGAAATTTCAATACCACGATTCTGGACTTTACCAATATTCGTCTTCATACTCAAATCGCCACCAGACTCAAATGGGAGTTTTACGGGGTAAAGAAGCTCTTCTGAATTCTTCTGATACCAGTCGATACTACCGCTTATACGGTTCTGGAGGAAGCCGAAGTCAAGACCTACGTTAAACTCGTGGGAACGCTCCCAAGTAAGTGATTTATCAACAATACCATTAGGATAGAATCCTGCTTCGTATGAGGGACCATAGGGATAATAAACGGGACCTCCAATGGGAAGAATATATCCGAAATTACCAATACCGTCATTATTACCTGTCACACCATAGCTAAGACGAAGTTTCAAATTATTAAGCCACTCTTTCTGAAGGAAAGATTCCTCGCTAATACGCCATGCCAATGCAACAGACGGGAATGACGTCCAACGATATCCGTCGGCAAGTTTAGAGGAACCATCCCAACGCATTGTTGCTGTCAACAAGTAGCGATCTCTAAATCCGTAATTGACACGGAGAGCATAAGAAATCATTCGTGACATTCCGTAGCCGGAGCTTGCGGTAGTCTGGGTGGCATCACCTGAGCCGATGTTCCACCAGTCAGTACCTTCAATTACATCTACACCGTTAATCTGAGAAGACTCTGAGCTGCCCTTTTCCATAGAGAAAAGTGCCATTGCGCCTACAGAGTGGATGCGGTTGAAAGTGCGGTTGAAGTTAATGGTGTTATCCCAAGTCCATCCGAGGCTTGAGCTGTTCTTGATTACAGCAGTGTTACCGTCGGTGTCGACATAAGTCTTGCCGGTGTCGGGGTTGGTGTATCCGGTAAATGTACCGTCACGATAGCTCGTATAAGTCGGGGAGAAAGAGGTCTTGATATTAAGACCTTGTATAATGTCGAGTTGTAGGTATGCGTTACCAAGCAAGCGGTAAGTCTTGCGACGATGTGTACTATTGCGCATACGGTCAAGCGGGTTGATAAAGTCGGAGAACTGATGGTCGTCAGTGCCGAGAGTAGCCTTGTTGCCGGGGAAATGGATAATATTACCCTCATCGTCATAAGCCTGCATGAAAGGATTTACGCGGTAAGCCTGCTCGATAGCACCGTCATCGGCATACTTGTTGCGGGTATATGCCGCGTTCACGGTAAAACCGGCGCTGATTACCTTGTTGATACGCGCGTCAACAGAGCCTTTGAAGCTGAGCATACTTGACTTATCGCCCTTATACATACCCTCTTCCTCGTTGTAACCGATACCGAAATGGTAGTTGGCTGAATCGCTTGACCCGCTTACAGCGAGATAGTGGTTCTGCTGCTTACCGTCCTGAGTTACGAGAGAAGGCCAATCAAATGTCTTGTTCTCCGCCATAAGTTCTTTAAGAACATAAGGAGACTCGATGTTGGCAATCTCTTTCTGAAGAAGAGCCTGTCCGAGACCAAGAGAAGTAGGAGTCATCCAGTAAGGTGTCTGCGGACCGAAGTTGTTAGTAGCCCAAGCAGGATAAGTAAACTTTGATATACGCCAGTTGTAGAATTGCTGACCATCCATGAACTCCGGCATACGTGCTGCTTTGGATATACCGTAATATCCATCGTAAGTGATAGAGGTCTTCTGGTCTTTCTTTACGTTAAGACCGCCCTTGGTGGTGACCATAACGACACCAGCAGTCGCGCGCGAACCATAAATAGCGGTAGAAGACGCATCCTTCAGCACGTCGATACGCTCGATATCCTGTGGATTCAGGAAGTCGATGTCATTACACATCACTCCGTCTACAACAAAAAGCGGGTTAGTATCACCGTTAATGGAGGATTTACCACGGATTTCTATATCGATACCTCCATTTGTACGACCGGTCGATTTAGTGATGTTAACACCCGGGGTAGTACCCTGCAAGTTCTCAAGAACCGATGCAGCACCCTTGGCGTTAAGTTTTTCAGTGTCAACCGAGCCGACAGAACCGGTAAGGTCAGATTTCTTTACTGTACCGTAACCTACGACGACGACTTCATCGAGTACCTGAGAGTCCTCGACGAGGGTGATGTCGATGTTGGTCTGTCCCTTGATGTTTACCTCGGCGGGGTTGTAGCCGATGTAGGTAACTTTCAGTTTTCCATTCGCGGGTACATTATTAAGGATAAAATTACCGTCGAAATCGGTAGCGACACCTGTAGTCGCGCCTACGACGATCACTGAAGCGCCAATAATCGGCTCGCCGGCTTCGTCGTGAACATTTCCGGTGACCTGAATGTTCTGACCAAAGACAGGCAATTCAATACATAGCACTAAAAGAAGCAACAACGCTTTCCACAACCCTGCAGGGGAGAAGCGCAGCCATTGCTTGCGATCTGTAGCCTCGGCCGCCCCATGACGGGTCAGCGGAAGGGCTGATGATTGGTGAATAATGTCTTTCATGTGAATTGTTAATAATTAAAAATTTTCATGCAAATATAATAATTGGGTTTATTGTCATCGGGTAAATATTTGTCATTTATAATGGATTTTTAAGTTTTATACACTGATTTTTACTACATTTTTCACGGCTCGGCAAAAAGTGACGCTTATTTGGCATTTATTTAAGGGTCTTTTTGATGAGTTGCACTATATTTGCTGCAAATATAATAAAAAATTGAAAATCCATGAAAAAAGCATCAATTTTTATCGCGGCATTATTGCTTGGCATCTGCGGGGCAAATGCTGAAGTTAGTGCGCCCACACCCGCCCAGGCGTGGGGAGAATTGTACGGAGAAGTGGAGTCGCAGATAAAGGCTCCGACATTCCGCGACAAAGACTACAATATCCTTGACTACGGCAAGCGCAGCGACACGAAGGGCTATCTTTACACCGACCTTATTAATAATGTAATAAAGAAGTGCTCGGAAGAGGGTGGAGGAAGGGTAGTGGTGCCTGCCGGTGAATGGCTGACGGGACCGATCACATTGCTGAGCGGCGTCAACCTGCATCTCGAGGAAGGCGCGACACTGCTTTTCACCGATGACCCTAAGGAATACCCGTTAGTGCTGACGCGCTGGGAAGGGATGGACTGCTATAATTACCAGCCGATGATTTATGCCCTTGAGCAGGAGAATATCGGGTTGACGGGCAAAGGCACGGTTGATGGCGGTGCCTGCAACGATAACTGGTGGAAATGGTGTGGCAAGGCTCACTATGGTTACACCGACGGTATAATGTCTCAGAAAATCGGCCGTCCGTTGCTTCAGGAGTGGAACGAGAAGGGTACGCCGGTAGAGCAGCGAGTGCTCGGCGACGGTTACGGCATGCGTCCGCAGCTCGTGAATCCTGTGAAGTGCAAGAATGTGCTTATCGAAGGGGTGACGCTGCTGCGCTCGCCGTTCTGGGTGATTCATCCGCTGTTGTGTGAAAATCTCACTGTAAAGGGGGTCCATATACAGAATGACGGCCCTAACGGCGACGGGTGTGACCCGGAATCGTGCAAGAACGTGCTTATCGAGGATTGCTTCTTTGACACGGGCGACGACTGCATCGCCATCAAGAGCGGCCGTAACCGTGACGGTAGGACATGGAATATACCGAGCGAGAATATCATCGTGAGAAACTGCCGCATGAAAAACGGTCATGGCGGTGTGGTTGTGGGCTCGGAGATTTCGGGCGGCTACCGCAACCTGTTTGTTGAAAACTGCGTTATGGACTCCCCCGACCTTGACCGCGTGGTGAGAATCAAGACCAACAGCTGCCGCGGAGGAGTGATCGAGAATATCTTCGTGAGAAATGTCGAAGTGGGGCAGTGCGGTGAGTCGGTGCTTAAAATCAACCTGGTGTATGAGCCGAAGGAGGTGTGCCAGCGCGGATTTAACCCGACAGTGCGCAATGTATATCTTGACAATGTGAATTGCAAGAAGAGCAAATACGGCGTGATGATCGAGGCTCTCGATGACGAGTGTAACGTATATAATATAGAGGTGAAAGACTGCAACTTTGACGGTGTGGCTACAGGCGGCAATTCCATCAAGGGCAATACCGACGATATACGACTCGTGAATCTCCGGATTAACGGGGAGGTGTGAGAGTTGTCAGTTGAGAGTTGTCAGTTGTCAGAGGTCGGACCTGTCTGAGAACTGAAGACTGAAAACTGAGAACTGAAGACTGAGAATATATAATTTGACATAAAGGTTGATAAATTAAGGTTGATCAGGCGTCAGGCTGCCGTGGAGGCATCCTGGCGCTGCTTTTTTGGGGGCTTTAGGTCCCTAAGGACTCTAACGACCCCCAATCTGAGTGATGATTGGCGCCTCGACCGGAATTGCTTCCGGGGGTGCAAAAAATTTCGTAATTTTGCAGTAAGAAAGGAAGTGTGTTAATGATAAAATCGCTCAGTCTACCGTCTAAAATTCAAATTATTCAGTTTTTCTGGCAACACATACTTCTTCTGGTGTCATTGTACGTGATGACGCTCGGTGTTGCCCTTTGTGTGCGTTCCAATCTTGGGAGCAGTGTGATATCCTCAATCCCGATGGCGTTTTCTCTCGCCGGACAGCAAAATCTCGCCCCGCCGCTGACCATAGGCGGCTACACCAATCTGATGAACATGATACTTGTCGTAGGGCAGATACTTGTGTTACGGCGGCGCTTCGAGCCGGTGCAGCTGTTTCAGCTGCTGATAGGGTTTGTGTTCGGAGCGCTGATTGATGTCAACATGTATCTGACCTCTATGCTGACATGCGACACCCTTCCGGTGCAGATTGCCGTGCAGTTTGCCGGATGTACGGTAATGGCGGCGGGTATCGCCCTCGAGGTGCGCTGCGGGTCGGTTACGATGCCGGGGGAGGGCTTTCCGGTGGCGATAAGCCGTGTGACGGGTCGCCCTTTCCCGAAAATCAAGATTGTGGTCGATGTGACGCTTGTGGCGCTTGCGGTGGTGAGCTGCTACTGCTTTTGGGGCGCATGGCAGTGGAACATCATCGGCATCGGCACACTGTTTGCGATGTTTTACGTAGGATACGTGGTGAAGCTGCTCAACCCTCACATGGGATGGTTTGACCGTCTTCTCGGTTATCGTCCCGGATTCCGCTGGTATATCTACGGGCTTGCGCGGTATATTATTAAATAAGCTGAATATTTTTGTTTTGTATATGGGGATTGCGTAAATTTGCAGATACGCATAACCAATACTTAACTATATATGGCACAAAAACCGTTTGTATATCAGGAACCGTTCCCGATGTCGGCTGACACCACGGAGTATTATCACCTTACTTCGGACTACGTGAAGGTAGAGAACTGGAATGGTCACGAGATGCTTGTCGTTGACCCGGAGGCGCTGAGAGTGCTTGCCCGTAACGCGACCCACGACAATTCATTCATGCTTCGCCGCGAGCACAACGCCATGGTGGCAAAAATCCTCACCGACCCCGAGGCGAGTGAAAACGACAAGTTTGTCGCTCTCACAATGCTGCGCAACGCTGAGATCGCCGCAAAGGGACAGCTGCCTTTCTGCCAGGACACAGGCACGGCAATCGTGATAGGCAAGAAGGGGCAGAACGTGTACACGGGCGGTCATGACGAGGAGCATCTGTCGCATGGCGTGTATGACACATACACCGAATGTAACCTTCGCTATTCGCAGAACGCGCCGCTGACAATGTATGACGAGGTCAACACCGGCTGCAATCTTCCCGCACAGATCGACCTGTATGCCGTAGACGGCAACGAATATAAATTTCTTTTTGTTGCCAAGGGCGGCGGTTCCGCCAACAAAACCTATCTCTATCAGGAGACGAAGGCGCTGCTTAACCCGGAGAAGCTTGTGCCGTTCCTTGTCGAGAAGATGAAGTCGCTCGGCACGGCAGCTTGTCCTCCTTACCATATCGCATTTGTAATCGGTGGCACATCTGCCGAGATGAATCTTGCCACGGTGAAGAAGGCTTCTGTGAAATATTACGACAACCTGCCCACCACGGGTAACGAATATGGCCGCGCATTCCGCGACGTTGAACTTGAGAAGACTCTCCTTGAGGAAGCGCATAAAATTGGTCTCGGCGCACAGTTCGGGGGCAAATATTTCGCTCACGATATCCGCGTAATCCGTTTGCCTCGTCACGGCGCTTCATGTCCGGTAGGTCTCGGCGTAAGCTGCTCCGCCGACCGCAACGTGAAGGCAAAGATAAACAAGGATGGTCTCTGGATAGAGAAACTGGATTCCAACCCCGGCGAACTTATTCCGGAGGATATGCGCAAGCAGGGCGAAGGCAATGTTGTGAAAATCGACCTTAACCGCCCGATGGCAGAAATACTCGCCGAACTTACAAAATATCCGGTGTCGACACGTCTGTCGCTCAACGGCACCATCATCGTGGGTCGCGACATCGCACATGCCAAAATCAAGGAGCGTCTTGACCGTGGCGAACCGATGCCCGACTATCTGAAGGACCATCCCATCTACTATGCCGGTCCGGCAAAGACCCCGTCGGGACTTCCTTCCGGCTCATTCGGACCTACAACGGCAGGCCGTATGGACTCTTACGTAGACCAGTTCCAGGCAGCGGGGGGCTCGATGGTGATGATTGCCAAGGGCAACCGCAGCAAGCAGGTGACCGACGCATGCCACAAGCACGGCGGCTTCTACCTCGGCAGCATCGGCGGTCCGGCAGCGATACTCGCTTATAACAGTATCAAGAAAGTCGAGTGTCTGGAATATCCTGAACTGGGCATGGAGGCAATATGGAAAATCGAGGTCGAGGACTTCCCGGCATTTATTCTCGTCGACGACAAGGGCAATGATTTCTTCACCCAGATAGCCGAGCGTTGTCAGGGTTGCCCGGTAGCAAAATAGCATACTGTCATTTTAAATTTATAGCGCAAATAAAGACAGGCGGGGTGCATCAGTTCAGATGCACCCCTTTTTTATTTGGCGCAAGTGTGCGGGCGCCCTTCCAGGCGCCCCTACAGCTACGCGATACACATCGTTGCCGCTGCGCGCTGCCGGGCGAGTGTAGGGGCAAGTGGAATAGAGGCATAAAAAGAGAAAAGCCGCAGTTTCACAACTACAGCTCTTCCGGAAAAATTAGTGAATGTTGATTGTGCGATATCTTCAGTGACTATACGACGTAACGATACACCCCGGAACTCTCGGCATTGCGCCTGCTGCCACGGAATGTACATCAATCGGATATGACACCGTATATGGTTCAAATAAGTCTTTTAGAGAACTCATGTGGTTATTATGTTAGGACAATAAACCCTTGGGTTTACTACTATTTCTCTGAATGCTGACACAAAGATAGTAAAAAATTTTAAACTTTTGCACATTTCCGGGCATTATATTTTACACCGGGTGAAATTTTTTATCATCCGGGGTACTAAAAGGATGTGTTATGGATACTATTACTGTCATAAGATTCAAACCGCTGACAATCGACTCCGTGGCTGAAATAATGCCGCTGCTTGAATATGCCGCCAGCCGCACGTGTGATTATACTGTTGCGGGGCTGTTGATGTGGACCGACTATTTTAAATATGAATATGCGATTGTGGACAATACCTTATTTATAAAAGGTGTCGACGAAAACGATATGTCGACACCGGCTTTTTCTATGCCGATAGGGGCGATGCCGCTCCCCGGGGCGCTCAGGATGGTCGCCGCCTATTGCCGTGCCAATGGCATGCCGCTCCGCTTCTCAGCCGTGCCGGAGGACCGTCTCGGCGATTTCTATTCGCTCGGGGCGTGCCACATCGAGGAGCTTACCGACTGGGCAGACTATCTTTACGACGCGGAGGCACTCGCCACACTCCCCGGCAACAAATATAGCAAAAAGCGTAACCACGTCAACCGGTTCATGACCGAGCACCCCGGCTACCGCTATGAGCGGCTTACACCGGAACTTGTTCCCGCCGTCAGGGATTTCTATCTCGGCATAACGAGTCCAAAGGAGGGGACGGAGGCGACAGCGGCAGAGGAGCGTCGGCAGGTGTTCAACGTGCTCGATAATTACTGCCGCCTGCCCTTTGAGGGCGGTGTGCTCTCGACTCCCGATGACGGCATTGTGGCATTTGCCATCGGCGAGGTGATAGGCGACACTCTCTATGTACATATCGAAAAGATGCGCCACGACATAAACGGTGCGGGCGAGACAATTAACAAGATGTTTGCCTCCGACATGCGCGAGCGCCACGGCGTAGCGTTCATAAACCGTGAAGAGGATGTCGGCGACGAAGGGTTGCGCAAGGCGAAGATGTCATATCATCCCGCGATGCTTCTGAAGAAATATGACCTGTCGGTGATAAGCAATGCATAAATAAGAAGCGCGGGTGTGGGCAGATTCGGAAGTTTTTTCGTAACTTTACGTAGTCACTAAAAAACGATACGCATCATGAACCTACATCTGCCAGCCCGTCACGACGGGACCCGTGAGACAGTCAATGCCGGCAAACGCCGCGTGGTCATAATCGGTGCCAACGGCTCCGGAAAGAGCCGCTTTGCCGAGTGCCTCATATCGGAGATGGAGGGGAAGGCGTTCCGCATCTCGGCGCTTAACGCGCTCTACCGTTCGCTCGGACCCGATCCGTTGCCGGGGTCAATCGACACCCTGTTTGCCGAAGCCGTACAACGGTCTGCATTCCTCCGGGATGACGTGCCGACACAGTTTGACCGTCTTATGATGCTGATGGTGCTCGACGAGATGCTCAATCTGCTTGCCGGGAAAGTAGGAGGTGCCGAGCCCGGTGCCGGGCGTCTTGACAGCGTGATCAAGGCGTGGCAGGAGATATTCCCCGGCAGCAAGGTGCTTTACGAAGGAGGCAAGATGCTTTTCAGCCGCACACCGGGCGAATCATACTCCCCGGTAAAGCTCTCCGACGGCGAGAAGGCAGTGCTCTATTATTTCGGAGCGGCGATGTACGCCCCGAAGGGAGCGGTGATATTTGTCGACAGCCCCGGGCTCTTCCTTCACCCCAGCATAACCGGGGCGATATGGGACCGCGTGGAGGCTATGCGTCCCGACTGCTCATTTATCTATACTACCCACGACATAGAGTTTCTCTCATCGCGTCCCGACAATCTCATAATATGGGTACGCGACTACGACGCGGCAAGCGTCACCTGGGACTACGTGGTGCTTCCCCCCGGGTCGCCCATGACCGACGACCTCTACATGGCGCTTATCGGTGCGCGCAAGCCGGTGCTTTTCATTGAGGGCGACGCCACACATTCCATCGACGCCAAGTTATATCCGCTCGTGTTCACCGACTACACCGTGAGGTCTCTCGGCAGTTGCAACAAAGTCATCGAGGCTACACGCACCTTCAACGACCTCAATGCCTTCCACCATCTTGACAGCCACGGCATCGTCGACCGCGACCGCCGCGACCCGAAGGAGGTGAAATATCTGCGTGACAAGAAAATATTTGTGCCCGACGTGGCGGAAATAGAGAATATACTCATGCTTGAGGAGGTGATAAAGACCGTTGCCTCCACCTGTGGAAAGAAAGAAGATAAAGTATTCTCCCATGTAAAGAAGTCGGTGCTCGGTCAGTTCCGTCAGGACATACGCCAACAGGCGTTGCTCCACACCCGCCATCGCGTGAAGCGCTTCGTGGAATGCCGCATCGACGGCCGGTTCACCAACATCGGTCAGCTTGAACGCCACATGACCGGACTGGTCGACGAGATAAAGCCCCGTCAGCTCTTCCAGAGTTTCTGCAACGACTTCCACCGCTATGTGGCGGAAGATGATTACTCCTCGGTGCTCCGCGTCTACAATCAGAAGTCGATGCTTCCCGGCTCCAATGTCGCGGGTCTATGCGGGCTCGCCAACAAGGAAGCCTATATTAACAAGGTCATTGAAATCCTTCGCCGTGAAGGACCCGGTGCCGCGCGCATACGTAAGGCTATAATATCGTGCTTCGGCATCGACGAGGCACAGGCATCGGCTAAACCAAACATTTCACTTATTTCCAATGATTAAACCCTGGATTGAGGCGATGCGCCTCCGCACACTCCCCGTGTCGATAGCCGGCGTGATAACAGCTGTCGGCTTCGCGCTGCACGACCGCGTGTTTCAATGGCTGCCCGCGCTGCTCTGCCTTCTCTTCGCAGTGCTCGCACAGATAGCCTCTAATTTTGCCAACGAATACTATGACTACCGTGACGGTCTCGACCGCGCCGGAAGGGAAGGCCCGCGCCGCGGAGTGACAGAGGGCGACATCACGCCCGGTGCCATGAAGCGCGCCACCTACGCTGTGCTTGCCCTTGCATGTGTAATCGGGCTTTCACTTATATACTGGGGCGGCTGGTGGCTGCTCCCCGCCGGGATAGTGATAGCACTCGGTGCCATCGCTTACTCCGCCGGTCCATATCCGCTGTCGCGCCACGGGCTTGGCGAGGTAGCCGTAATGTTCTTCTTCGGCATAATTCCTGTAAATCTCACATATTATATACAGGCAGATGCGTTCACTATGCCGGTGCTGCTGGGCTCGGTGGCAATCGGTCTGATGGGAGCCAATGTGCTGTTGGTTAATAATTATCGTGACGCGGATGATGATGCCTCCGTAGGCAAAAACACACTCGCCGTGCTGCTTGGCCGACGCACGGCACTTGCCCTCTACCTCCTTAACGGTATTCTCGCCGGAGTGCTGATGATACGCCTTGTCGCCCCTGTCATTACAATATTATATATACTCGCCCATTGCTGCCTGTGGAATTTCATGCGCACTCACCGGGGGGCTGCTCTCAACCCTATTCTGGGTATGACGGCTATGCTCATGTTTGTTTATTCGGTAGCATTTGCCATTGCTGTGGCATGATTTTCCGGCTCTGTGAATGTCGGTGCTTAAAGATTGATACTTCGGCGTTATATTAGATTAACCGATTTTTACAAATCGGTCAGAAATTTGCTATTTATTAACACACATCATTACTATATGGGCGATATAATGACAGTTTTTCACTTAATTGCGACTGCTGCTTACTTATAAATCATAATTTACGCCCCTTTTCCGATAAAAACTTCACATTATTTGTGTTAAAAAGCATCTAAACATATTGTTTATTCAGATATATGCAGTAATTTTGCCATCTGAATTGCCGATGACGCTTTGACAGCGTAGCGGTGATTTAGCTGTATTTTTGTAGGGAGTTCATGCAAAAATCGTTTTAAAGTGTATGATGCCGGGCGCGGTCAACAGGCAGCCAGCTCGCGCGGCATAGTTGTATAATAAGGCTGTCAGAATTGATTGAATTATCATTATTACATTGATTCTATGGAGAAAAGATTAATGCTGTTATTGGCGGCACTATGTATAAGCATAGGGCTGTTTGCTCAAAGCCGTGTAACAGGTGTCGTGATTTCCGGGGATGATGATGAACCGCTTATCGGAGCTACGGTTTCTGTCAAGGGAAAGCCCTCGATAGCCACTGCAACCGATCTTGACGGTAATTTTGTACTCAATGTGCCTTCTGCCAACTCAACCCTTGAGGTGAAATATGTCGGCATGAAGACTGTTGAAGTGAAAGCCAGCACATCTCCATTGAAAATCGTGATGGAATCCAACGCTCAGCAGTTGGGTGAAGTCGTTGTTACAGGTATGTCAAAAATGGATAAGCGTCTCTTTACCGGTGCGACCACCAAGATTGACGCTGAAGACGCGCGCCTTACCGGTGTCGCTGATATTTCCCGTTCACTTGAAGGACGTGCCGCCGGTGTGTCGGTTCAGAATGTGTCCGGTACATTCGGTACTGCACCGAAAATCCGTGTGCGCGGTGCCACTTCAATCTACGGTAACTCGACCCCTCTATGGGTGGTTGACGGCGTCGTGCTTGAAGACGCAGTGGAGGTATCTGCCGACGACCTTTCGTCAGGTGACGCCACCACTCTTATATCATCGGCTATCGCCGGACTTAACGCCGACGATATCGAGTCGTTCCAGATTCTTAAAGACGGTTCCGCTACATCTATCTATGGTGCGCGAGCCATGGCGGGTGTGATTGTCGTTACCACCAAGAAGGGTAAGGCAGGCACAACCACCCTTAACTATACCGGCGAGTTTACCCTCCGTCTCAAGCCCAACTACCGCAACTTCAACATCATGAACTCCCAGGAGCAGATGGGCGTATATAAGGAAATGGAGGCTAAGGGATGGCTCGAGCTTTCCGGTATTGCTAAAGCTACAGAGTCGGGTGTCTACGGTAAGATGTATCAGCTTATCAACACTTACGACCCTGCGACCGGTAATTTCGGTCTTCCCAATACTACCGCAGCAAAAAATGCTTACCTGCGTGAGGCGGAGTACCGCAATACCGACTGGTTTGACGAATTGTTCAAGACCAACATCATGATGAACCATGCCGTCAGCATCTCCGGCGGTACTGACAAGGGGCGTTTCTACTCATCTATATCGGTAATGCACGATCCGGGTTGGACTTACTCAAGCAATGTGACACGTTACACTTTCAACGGTAACGCCTCCTACGATATTTCTCCGACCTTGACCTTCAAGATTCTTACCAGTGACTCTCACCGTAAGCAGCGCGCTCCCGGTACATTGTCGCAGGAACTTGACCCCGTATCGGGCGATGTGAAACGTGGTTTCGATATCAACCCTTACAGCTACGCGCTCAACACCTCGCGTACACTTGATGCCAACGAGTTCTACACCCGTAACTACTCTACCTTCAACATCAAGCACGAGCTTGACAACAACTACATGGACCTCACGGTTACCGACCTTAAGTTCCAGGGCGAACTTAACTGGCGTCCCCTCGAAGGTCTTGACCTTACCGCTCTCGGTGCTTACCGCTACCAGAAGTCGACCAACGAGCATTACGTGAAGGACGACTCCAACCAGGCAAAGGCTTACCGCGCCGGTATCGACCCCGAGGATGCCACTATCCGTGACCTCAACAAGTATCTGTACACCGACCCCGAAGACGAGAACGCACTTCCTCAGACAGTGCTTCCCAAGGGTGGTATCTACTATAATAAGAACTATACCGTATCGCAGTATGATTTCCGCGCACTCGCCACATATAACAAGGCATTCAACCGTGTGCACATCATGAACCTCATGGTCGGAACCGAAATCAACGGCACCGAGCGTAACGCCATCGACTTCCAGGGATGGGGCTTCGTTTACGCCAACGGTAACATGCCTTTCCTTGACTACAATCTCTTCAAGCAGATGGGTGAGGAAAACGCCGTGTACTATTCTTACTCTCCTACCACACGCCGTTCGGCTGCATTCTTCGGCACAGCGACATACTCGTTTGACGCCCGCTATACCGTGACCGGTACTTACCGTTACGAGGGTACCAACAAGCTCGGTAAGGCGCGTTCGTCACGCTGGCTCCCGACATGGAACATTTCAGGGTCATGGAACGCCCATGAAGAGTCATGGTTCCAGAATCCCGTGCTCTCAAGTGCTACCGCACGTATATCTTACTCTCTTACCGCCGACAGCGGCCCCGACTACATCTCCAACGCCACCGCGATTTTCAACCCCTATCGTCCCTGGCGTCCGCTGACAAGTGTAGGCGAACTTGGTATCACTCTCGAGGAAATCGCCAACAGCGAGCTTACCTACGAGAAGAAGCACGAGCTTAACGTAGGTGTTGACCTCGGTTTCATCCACAACCGTATCAACCTTACATTTGACTGGTACAAGCGTAACAACTATGACCTTATCGGTGATATCTACACTCAGGGTGTAGGCGGTCAGAGCCACAAGCTCGCCAATGTGGCAAAGATGAAGAGCCACGGTGTCGAGTTCACTCTTTCTACCAAGAATATCGTGACACGCGATTTCTCGTGGAACACCGACTGGACATTCGCTTATGCAAAGAACACCATCACCGAGCTTGACGCCCGCGCCAATGTGATGACATTCATCTCAGGTAGCGGTTTTGCAAAGACCGGTTACCCCGTGCGCGCACTCTTCTCAATCCCCTTCCAGGGTCTTAACGAGGAAGGTCTTCCCACCTTCATCAATGAGAAGGGCGAAGTCACTGTCAGCGACATCAACCTTCAGGAGTTCAAGAATCTCGACCACCTTGTATATTCAGGTCCTACCGACCCGACTACCACCGGTGGTTTCGGTAACGTGTTCCGCTGGAAAAACTGGCATGCCAATGTGTTCATCACTTACTCATTCGGCAATGTAATCCGTCTTGACCCGGTATTTGATGCCGTTTATTCCGACCTCTCCGCAATGCCTAAGGAGTTCAAGAACCGCTGGGCAAAGCCGGGCGACGAGAAATATACCGACATCCCCGTCATCGCGTCGAAATGGCAATATGAGCAGGACAGCCAGCTTGCTACCGCTTACAACGCCTACAACTACTCGACCGCGCGTATCGCCAAGGGTGACTTCATCCGCATGAAGGATATCTCCATCACTTACGATGTGCCCAAGTCGTTTATTGAAAAGCTCCGTATGCGTTCAGCTTCCTTGAAACTTCAGGCGACCAACCTCTTCCTGATTTACTCCGACAAGAAGCTTAACGGTCAGGATCCCGAGTTCTTCAACTCAGGCGGTGTGGCAACTCCTTCACCCAAGCAGTTCACATTCACTCTGCGTCTTGGTCTATAATTTATGGAAACTAATATATTCAGAACGACAATGAAACTCAAACAACTCTCATATATAGCCGCAGCAATCGCCCTCACCGGCTTTACCGCCTGCGACGACTTCCTTGATGCCGCGCCCGACGAGCGTGTCACCATCGATACCCCGGAGAAAGTGTCGCTCCTTCTTGTTGACGCTTATCCCGGCGGCAACCTTGCATCGCTCTGCGAGTTTTCGACCGATAACGTGATTGACAACAACTCACCCGATGAAAACGGTATGCGCTACAACCTCTCCTACTTTGACCGTCAGGATTTGGAGGCGTTCAGCTGGGAAGATGTTGTCAGCAATATGCAGCAGGATTCTCCATCCTATCTTTGGGAAGCCTATTATCACTCGATTGCCGTGGCAAACGAGGCATTGAAGGCTATCGAGGAACTTGAGGCGCAGGGTCTCGGCGATGAGGTACAGGCTCAGAAAGGTGAGGCGCTTATGTGCCGCGCTTACAATCACTTCCTGCTTGCCAACCTTTTCTCTCTCCATTATGCCGGCGAGGAAGCCTCCAAAAATATCCCCTCTATCCCTTATATGGATAAAGTAGAGGATAAGGTGCTTGTGCATTACGACCGCGAGCCGCTTCAGAGCGTGTATGAAAAGATTGAAAAGGATATCCTCGCAGGCTACCCGCTTATCAACGACGGCGCCTACAGTGTGCCTAAATATCATTTCAACAAGAAAGCTGCCGCAGCGTTTGCCGCCCGCTATTATCTATACAAGCGCGACTATGTAAATGCAGAGAAATGGGCTACCGAGGCTCTCGGAGGCACATCGGCAAATCCTGCCGGCATGATGCGTACATTCTGGGGAAAGACTTTCACCACCTATGACGCACTTGTGGCTGCCTACACTTCGGCTCAGGAGCAGAGCAACCTCATGCTTATACCTACCTATTCGACTTTCTCGCGTCGTCGCGGCGAGCGTTTCGCTCTTAACCGTGATGCAAAAAGCGCCACTATCTACGGAGAGGGTCCGACCTGGTCTACTTCGATTACCAACTATTATTGTCATCCCTGTTATGCCGGTAAGATATTTGTACGTGGTTCTCAGGAATACGGACTTTTCTTCCCCAAGGCAGGTGAGCTTTTCGAGTTCACCGACAAGGTAGCCGGTATCGGTTATATTCATATTGTACGCTGCGAGTTTACTGCCGAGGAAGCGCTTCTCACCCGCGCCGAGGCTCGTATCTGGCAAAACAATCTGACCGGTGCTCTTGAAGACCTCCGCACATGGGATGAAAGCCGTCAGAAACTGTCTCTCGCTGTTAATTTCCCGCAGCTGACCGACGAGCGCATACGCGATTTCTACAAGGAAGATACCGGTGGATATGGTATTGTGAAGCCGCTTAACATCGACCGCGTGAATCCGGTTGACGGTAAGACTGTAAATGCCAATATCGAGCCTTATCTACAGTGTGTGCTTCACTTCCGCCGTATCGAGACTATTGACGACGGTCTGCGCTGGTTTGACATCAAGCGCTACGGTATCGAGATTACCCACAAGATTGGTGCAACACGTGTTGAGACTCTCGTATGGGATGACCCGCGCCGTGCTTTCCAGATTCCCGCCGAGGTAATCGCGGCAGGATTCGCGCCCAACAACCGTCAGCCTCTTCTTACTACCGGTTCGGGTAATTTCTCCAAACTGCCTACATCGGCAATGGTGGCAAAATAAGTAATTGTACAAAATAGTCGACAATTAATTATAAACAGCAATGAATAAGAAACTAATATATAGCGCCATTTTGACTGTGGCTTTGGGCGGTTCTTTCTCATCATGCTCAGATGATGATCTCAACCCTGAAAGCATCTTTGACACTACCGAAGATGCGCTCGACCCAAACAGTTATACATATAACTTTGACAAATGGCTTAAGGAGAATTATTCCGATATATATAATTTGGAATTCCGTTACAAGATGCAGCATATCGGTACCGATATGGACTACAATCTTGTCCCGGCGCGATATGACAAGGCGGTCGACCTTGCCCTGCTCACCAAATACCTCTGGTTTGATGTATATGGCGATCTTGTAGGTCCCGACTTCCTCAAGCAGTACGGTCCCAAGATTATACATCTTATCGGGTCGACTGCAATCAACCCGGCAAACGGTACTGAGATTCTCGGTCTTGCCGAGGGTGGATTGAAAGTGTCGCTTTTCAAGGTTAATGAGCTTGACGTGACAAATCCCGACCTGCTTAATGAACACTACTTCAAGACCATGCACCATGAGTTCTCCCATATCCTTCACCAGACAAAGACCTATCCGAAGGAGTTTGACCTCATCAATGCAAGCCATTATGAGCCTAACAACTGGCAGGACCGTAACGGCGCGCTTGTAAATTCACTCGGTTTCACCACTACTTACGCATCTTCTCAGGCTCGTGAAGATTTTGCCGAGACTTGTGCCAACTATATCACCCGTACCGATGAACAATGGGATCTCTGCCTGTGGATGGCTGACCGTGGTTGGGCGACAACCGATAGTGAAGACACCTCATATTGCTATTACTACTATGCGAGTGATGCCGACCGTGAGGCAGGTCACAAGACCTATGTAGGTGAATTTGTGGCACAAGAAGGTAATAACGGTCTTTTCGGTGTCTCAAACACTATAGCTCGCCCCTCTTCAGACGGAGCATATTCACGTTCATCTATTGGTTCGCCAGCCGTGTACACTAACGTGGCAGATGTTGAGGCATTCTTTGCTACCGTGATTCCTCAATACGGTCTTGTCCCGGTTGAAGACACTGATAACATGGATGGAAAAGCCAATATCCTTCAGAAAGTGTCAATTGTCCGCAACTGGTTCAGCGATGCCTGGGGTCTTGATATTGATGCACTTCGTGCAGAGGTGCAAAAAAGACAGACTACTATTGACATCGATGCGCTCCGCGCTGAAGTCTATGGCGAAAACGAGTGATAAACATTAGTAACCGATTTTTTCCAAAGAATTGATTATGAAAAAATATCTTATATATGCAATGTCTCTTCTGTTGGCGGGGAGTGTATTTAGCTCTTGCACCAATGAAGAAGATGATATTTTTGAAGCATCGCCCGCCGACCGTCTGAATCAGGCGCAGGAGGAGTACACCAAACTACTATGCAAACCTGCTAACGGTTGGGCTATGCAATATTTTGCCGACAATGACAATGAAGGTGGATATACATTTCTGATGAAATTCAGGGATAATACATCCGTGACCATTGCGGGAAACAACCAATGGATCGGTAACACATACAAAGAGGAGACATCAATGTATGAGTTGATATCCGATAATGGACCCGTATTGACTTTCAATACATTCAATGATGTATTCCATATTTTCTCTACTCCTGAGGACCTTCCCTCTACTTCTGACAATGAGGCGGGATATGGTCATCGTGGCGACTACGAGTTCATCGTTATGGATGCGACAGATGAGTTAATCACCCTCAAAGGTAAGAAAACTGGAATCCGTGTATTGATGACTCCTCTTGCAGAGGATGCTGACTGGGAAACATACCTCAGAGAGCTTAAAGCAAAAGGATCACAAATGTTCAATTCTAAGATTGAACCTCTTATTTTAGATGTTGATGGAGAAAGATATACAATTACTAACGCAACATCTGGAGTGTTGAGCTTAGTCCCTGAAGGAGGCGATGCGATTACTGAAACACAACTTGCCCCATATCTTGTTAATGAATTCGGCATACGTTTGGCAAAACCATTTACGGGGAAAGATGAAAACTTCAGCATACAGTCCTTTACAACAGGAGAAAACGGAATTCTTATAAGTAATGAAAATGGGCATAACGCCATTATTAAAGCGCGACCTTTAGCTCAGTTGTTTAATGGACAAGTAGCACGATGGATAATTCTTCCGGGGGAACTGGATGCTAATGGTAATTATCCTAATCTTGGTGGTAAATTTAATGAATTATATAAGGTTGTTGTAGCTGATACTAAAACCGCTATAAAATCAGATTTCCGCGAAATGGGTTTCCAATATGATGGAATAAATGACAAATATGCGATATTCTCACATAATGGAAAAGCTCGATCTCTAAATTATATTACGGAAAATATTGTTGATGATAATACTGTAAAACTTGCAGATCTCGGAGAGGGTGATAGAAACGCTGATAATGATAAGAAACGTATCCCAGCAATATATGAGATGGTTAAATTCATCGCATCGGGAGAATACACGCTTTCATCGGAGAATGCGCTTACTCCGGCTGTAATGAAGTTGACAAGTAAAAGTGACGCAAACAACTGGTGTATAATCGAAGTTCAATAATAATCAACAGGTATCGGGATTTTATAATCCCGATACTAAAATAAAAATTTTAACCTACAGACGTATGAAAAAAAATTTACTCGTCGCAATCGGAATGGTTTCCGGTCTTGCACTCACGGCACAGGTAAAGTCTGAGGTAGTATTTCAGAATGTGTCTGATTTCACTTCCTTAGAAAATACTAAAATGCAATTTGCAACACCTCTCAAGTCTGAAAAAGCAAATTTTAATGTGAACAAAACATTAAAATTTAAGAATGCGAGCAACAAGTCAAATGCTCTCATTCAAAAGGCAACCGCACAAGATTCTCCTTGGTACTATCCCGAAGGCATGTTCTATTTCGGTATGTCGCAGGAAGGTTCATATCTTTATGCGACAATTCTGAATGCTCCTTCTTTTACAGATGTCACTTGGTATAATATGACCGATTGGGCTACTGCAAGTAAGTGGTCTTATGAAGATCCAAACTCTACGTCACAAACACCCGAAATACTTACTTCAGATGAATTAGATTTAACTACTCGTTGTGACGGTTTAAGTCTTGTAAATGCACCAACTCTTACTGCAATTAATGCTACAAAGAGCGAAGATTATACACTTACAAGTATTGCCGGTCAAGTTGCTGGTACACCTGCTTATGTTGCATATATGCCGACTCAGTCATATTTGGGTTTTGATGCAGATTATGGTGTAACTTCATTCCCTGCAGCAATGGGTGTGGCTAACTATATCATTGATGACCAACGTAACCTGTTAGCCGGTAAATGTCCGTTATGGGAGGAGCAGGGTGTTAAGGCGTTTGTAAACGTATTTGATGCCCCGGCAGCTGCTTATGCGCTCAATTCGGTATATTTTATGGGTTATATCAATAATAATGTTCCCGCATCATCTGCAATAACTGTCACCCTTTATAAGGCAGAAAAAGGATATATTCAAGATGGGAATGATATAATACTGGTTTCTGAGATTGGTGAGGAAATCGGGCATTGCACACGTACAGTAGCTGAGCTTGCTGCTGATATGGAAACTGCCACTGATGATCCTACAATATCAGTAGGTCAAATGATATTTGACGAATTTATTCTTCTTGATGAAGATGGCTACGAGTCAGATGTCCTTCCGGCTACTGACGGTGCTCTTGCTGTAGTCATAACTGGATGGGCAGACGATGCTGCGATTACTGATTTTGCACTCTATACTAATCGTCAGGCATCTGATGCAAGCGGAAATTATGATGCAGTAGCTGATTCAAGACTCAATACCACGTTCTATTATTGGGTAGGTGATGATGACCATTATGCTGTCAACCTTTTTGACAACACAAATGGTGCTGTGTTCATGGATATGAGTTACGGTTTCATTTTTGAAGAATCCGATATCACAGAATGGGACATACCTGTTGGAGGTGGTGATAAAGAATTGTCTTTCCAGTCAAACTATTCAATAATGGATATTGATGGCGAAGGCATGGGCGAATGGTGGGGTCTGGCTGAAGAGCCTGTATTCGACGCAGAAACTGGTCTCACTACTGTAAAATTGACAGCTCTTCCTCTTGAAGAGGGCGTAAAGGGTCGTGTTGCTAAAATGACTGTTACTTGCTGGGATGAGGCTAAGGCAACAGTTCTTCTTACGCAAGGAGATGTGAGCGGTATCGACAATGTTACTGCTGTTGAGAAGGCTGAGCTTGACTGGAACGCTCCCGTTTACAACGTAATGGGTCAGAAGGTTAGCAAGGGCTTCACCGGCATTGCTATCCAGAATGGCAACAAGTTCATTGTAAAATAATAAACTTACATAGGATTCAATAACAGCTTAATCAATTTTGAATTCCCCCGAAGTGAGGATTGCCGCGAGGCAACCCTCACTTCACTTTTTATACGGAGGGGAGTTGGGAGTTGGGAGTTGTCAGTTGTCAGTTGTCAGTTGTCGTTAACGACCTTAGAGACTTTAGAGACCTTAACGACCCATCCACCGCAGCATCTACGGCAGCCTTTGCACCGGGCTGCCTCCCGGCAGCCCCTACAGCTACGCGCTCCATCCCCCCTCTGACGGCTGACAACTGACAACTGAAATCTGCCAACTCCTAACCCCATAACCTCTTAACCTTTTTCGCACGTGAGTGCGAAAAATCAAAAAATCCAAGGTGGAAAAATTATCGTGCATTTTTTGCCGTATAATTTGCAGTGTAAAATTAAAAATCGCTACATTTGCAAGCAATGCCTAAATCAACGACGATGAAACTCGGACATAAGCTAATTGTTACACTCCTTGCGATGATTGTGCCATGCCTAATGACGGCGGCGATACGCGTGGAGCACTATGCCAAGAAAGACGGTCTCGCAGGCACCGTCGTGTCCGATATTCTCCATGACAGCCGCGGCTATATATGGATAGGCACCTGGGAAGGACTTTCCCGCTTTGACGGAAAAGAATTTATCAACTACAGCGAAGGCGACGCCACGGAGATACCATATCTCCACAACCGTGTGATGCGCGTGTATGAAGATGCCCTCGGCAATGTCTGGGTCATGATGTACGACGACCGTCTCTTCCGTCTTAACCGCCGCACCGACCGCTTTGACCGCATGGCGGAGGTGTTTCCCGATTTCCAGAATGTAAGGATGTACAATCCTGTGTTCACCGCCTCGGGCGATGTGTGGGCAGAGGTGCGGGGCACCGGTGCGATACATTTCATGACCGACTCGCTCTCCAACGCGCTCTCGTCGGAGATGGTGCCGCTTGTGGGGCAGGCGATAAACTTCCTGTATGAGGACCGCCACGGCACCGTGTGGGCGGCTACCGACAAGCGGCTTTCCGTGCTGAAATCTGACTCGCTTAATTTCAACACCCTTGCCGACCACCACGATGTGCGCGCTGTCGCCGAAGCAGGCGACAAGGTGATATGGGGTTCAGCCGACGGCTCGATAATAGAGTATGACTACAAGACGGGACGTAACAAGATTGTGCCGCTTCTGCATAATACTCCGGTGACTTCACTGTCGGTGTCGCCCGACGGAAAGACGCTTTACATCGCCACATCGCGTTCCGGACTCTACCGTTACGACCTTGCCGATGCAAGGCTCTCGCAGATTTTCGACACCCCCGCTTCGATTGACCGGCTTTTCACCGACAGCTTCGGGCTTGTATGGATTATCACCAGGCAGCCGGGCGTGATGATGTATGACCCTGACACCCGCGATGTGATGACCTTCACCCAGGAGGTGACCCCGTCGAGCTACGAGCCGGCATCCGACATCGTGGAGAAGGATGGCGAGGTGTGGGTGGCTATGACCGGAGGAGGTTTCGGCAAGTATGACCGCGCCAACAAACGCCTTGACTATTTCCATAACGACCCGTCAAAACCGGGCGACATGTCAAATGTTGTACTGCAGTTTGCCGTGTCGTCACCCGACGTGGTGTGGCTCTCCACTCATCTGCGCGGAATCGACCGGGTGACTTCGGTCGACGACAAGGTGAGCCACACATGGATCAAGGACCGTCCTTCGAGCCTTGTCGACAATGAGGTGAAGTCGTTTTTCCTTGACGGCGACACTACCGTGCTCATAGGCACTAAGGCGGGTTATCTCTATGATTACTCGATATCGGGCAGGCTTCTCGACACATACAGCACCGATACGCGGGGAGAGCCTATAGGGCGTGTCTATTCGATATGCCGTGACAGCGACGGCGATATATGGCTCGGGACACGCGGCAACGGCATATTGCGTGTGACCGGTTTAGGCGCTGATGCCGTGTCGACGCGTTACAGCCACGACCCCGCCGACAAATTCAGCATATCGTCTGACGAGATACAGAGTATCATCATCGACCGCCTCGGGCGCATGTGGATAGGTACCTATGGCGGCGGCGTGAATCTCGCCGTGCGCGACGGTTCATCGGGCAATGTGCGTTTCCTCTCGGCGGCAAATTCGATGAAAGGCTATCCGATAGCCTCGTGTGGGAAAGTTCGCTCGCTTGCAGCGCAGCGCGACGGCACCGTATGGGCAGGTACTACCGAGGGGCTTGTGGCGCTTGTCTATGATGACGACACCAAGGATGTCAAGGCGCGGGTATATCGTCAGGATGGCGACAATCATGCCTCGCTGTCAGCCGACGACATAGTGACAGTGTATGTTGACAGCCGCGACGTGCTCTGGGTGGGCACCATGACGGGCGGTCTCAACCGCTATGAAGGCACCGAGGGCGGTAAACCGAAATTTACGGTGTATTCCACGGCAAACGGTCTCCCGTCAAATCATATCAAGAGCATCACCGAAGATAAATCGGGAAACCTGTGGATTGCCACCGATGAAAACATAGTGATGTTCAACAACGAGACACAGGCTTTCAGCGTGTATCTTGAGGACTCCGACCCCGCCAATACGATTTTCTCTGAAAATGCCGCTATCGTGCTGCCCGACGGTGACCCGCTCTTCGGCGCCAACAACGGCTGCTATCGTGTCGACAATTTCCGTAAGTCGGCTGAGTCGGCGGGAAGTCTCCAGCTTGTAGTGACAAGTGTCTCGATTGACGGCAAGGACACTTCGCCGCGAGTCAATCCCGACATGGAAGCCTATATACCTGAAAGCGGGGTGGTGAAGCTCCCTTCGCGGCAGTCGACTCTGACCGTGAAAGTCAATGCGCTCAACTATTCGCTGCAGAACCGTGTGCGCTACCGCTACATGATAAAGGGTGTAAATAATGACGAGTGGGTCAACTGCGGCACTGAGAACACTATCACCCTCTCCGGTCTGCCGTCAGGCGAAAATACCCTCGTCGTGCGCGCCATGCTCTCCGACGACCCTGAAAAATGGGAGGAATGTACCCTGTCCATTATCGTGCCCTCGGCGTGGTGGGCTACCTGGTGGTTCTGGCTGCTGGTTGTCGCCGTAATCGCTGCCGGTGTGGTCCTGTTCCGGTATCTGCACCGCGAAAAGCGCAATCTCGCCGCTGCGGCTGTGTCGGGAGGTGACAATGCTCCTGCCGAGTCGCCCCGCAAGACCATTGTCTTCGAGCCCGGCAAGATTGCTCTCGATGATGACGAAGATGAGAAGTTTGTCACCAATCTTCTTGCATGGATGGAGGAAAACTATTCCAACCCGGAGATGAAGATTGACAACATGGTAAATTCTTCCGGTCTTGGCAGGACCTCGTTCTACAACAAGCTCAAGACGCTCGCCGACACGTCGCCTGTGGAATTTGTAATCGATTTCCGCATGAAAAAGGCGAAGATGTTTATCGAAAACACCAACAAGACTATCGCGGAGATTGCATATCTTACCGGTTATCTCGACCCGCATTATTTCACCCGCGCTTTCAAGAACCGTTACGGCGAGACCCCCACTCAGTACCGCAAGCATTACTGTGGCGGCGCGCAGGCAGAGGAGGGGGAGAAAACCGACTCCGGCACTGAGGCGTGACAAAAATCGCCCTTTCGGGAGGATAATCACCTTTTTTGATAAAAATTCTCGTTCTTTTGGCAGGAAATGCAGTTGGAGATTGGCGAAGATTTTGTAATTTTACAAAACTTAAATCATTAACCGAATCATCATCAAGCGTAGACGCCTAATTGCCTGCATCTATTACCAGACCGGATATTGACCATGAAGGCGTTCCGACAGGATGTTGAACTAAAACCAGTAATCAAGGACACAGCTATGTTTAAAGGAAAAAAATCCGTCTTTGCGGCATTGCTCGCATCAAGTGCGCTTATGTCATCGGCGCAGGTATCTAATGTCTGGTCGCCCGATCTCGGCAATGGCGAATACAAGAATCCCGTGATTAATGCTGACTATTCCGACCCCGATGTGGTGCGTGTCGGCGACGATTATTACATGACTGCGTCGAGTTTCTGCGACATTCCCGGTCTGCCCGTGCTTCACTCCAAGGATCTTGTCAACTGGACCATCATCGGTCATGCCATAGCCGAGATGCCGGAATATGCGCAGTCGGCTCCCGACCCTTCCCACGGTAATGCCGTGTGGGCTCCCGCCATACGTTACCACAATGGCGAGTATTATATCTATTACGGTGACCCTGACCTCGGCATCTTCATGACCAAGACGAAGAATCCCGCCGGACCGTGGGAGCCGCTCGTGTGGGTTCACAAGGCGAAAGGCATCATCGACACCTGCCCCTTCTGGGATGAAGACGGCAAGGCTTACATAGCCCACGGATATGCCGGCAGCCGTGCCGGTGTGAAGAGCATCCTCGGCATGATCGAGATGACACCCGACGGCACAAAGACCATAGGTCAGGACCGCATGATTTACGACGGTCATATTGAAAACCCGACAATCGAGGGTGCCAAGATGTACAAGCGCGGCGACTGGTATTATATCTTCTCACCCTCCGGGGGCGTGGCTACCGGTTGGCAGGAAGTGCTTCGCTCGAAAAGCCCCTGGGGCCCTTACGAGGTGCGTAATGTCATGGAACAAGGCTCTACCGACGTGAACGGTCCTCACCAGGGCGCGTGGATTGACACCCCCGACGGCAAGGAAGACTGGTTTATCCACTTTCAGGACAAAGGTCCTTACGGGCGTGTGGTTCATCTTCAGCCTATGAAGTGGAATGAAGACGGCTGGCCCGTAATCGGTGTTGACCCTGACGGCGACGGTCGCGGCGAGCCGGTGATGAAATATCGCAAGCCCAATGTCGGCGGCACTTACAAGGCGGTCAACCCTGCCGAGTCCGATGAGTTTGACTCCAATACCCTCGGTCTGCAATGGCAGTGGAAGGGAAATCCATCAGCCCTCTGGTATTTTGCCGATGCCAACGAGTCGAAGCTTCGTCTCTTCTCCCACAACACCCCCGATGCCGAGCGTCTTTACGACATGCCCAACATACTTTTGCAAAAATTCCCCGCTCACAATTTCACCGCTACCGCCAAAGTCAAATTCTGTCCCCGCGTCAACAACGGCAAAGTGACTCCGGGCGAGCTCGCCGGTCTTATCGTGATGGGTTACAATTATGGTACCATCGCTCTTGAAAGCCGCGAGGATGGCGTGTATCTCGTCAATATCGACTGCGAGAAAGCCAATAAGGGAGGGAAGGAGGTAAGAGGCGAGTCGGTCAAGATTGATGCCGACAAGGATCTTTACCTACGTGTACAGGTGAAATACACCGGTGCCAAGAAGCCGACGCAGAAACCCGACTATACAGCTGAGGCTACATTCTTCTACAGTCTTGACGGCAAGAAATTCACCCGTTTCGGCAAGCCGCTCAATGTGCGCGAAGGTCACTGGATTGGTGCCAAGTTCGGTCTCTTCTGTGTGCGCCCGTGGCATAGCAACGATAGCGGATGGCTCGATATCGACTGGTTCCGTGTCACCAAGTAACATATATTATATATCACGCCATGTTACGTCACATATCAATAATATCAATCCTTCTCTTCGCCCTGACGGCAGTAATGCCGCTCGGGGCGGCGGAGTATAAACGCAATATCACCGTGGCTAAGGACGGTTCCGGCGACTACACTACCTTGACCGAGGCGATGGAGGGCATACGCGCCTTCATGGACTACACCGTGACGGTAAATATCAAAAACGGTGTCTACCGCGAAAAGCTCGTCATACCTTCCTGGCTTGAGAATGTGGAATTTGTGGGTGAGTCGGTCGACAGCACCATAATCACCTTCAACGACCATGCCAACATCAACAAGATGGGCACATTCCGCACCTACACCGTTAAGGTCGAAGGCTGCGACATGACTTTCCGCAATCTCACCATCGAGAATAATGCCGAGCAACTCGGGCAGGCTGTAGCGCTTCACACCGAGGGCGACCGTCTGTCATTTATCAACTGCCGCTTTCTCGGGAATCAGGATACAATTTTTACCGGAGGCAAAAACTCTCGCCTTTATTTCCTCGGATGTTATATAGAGGGTACCACTGATTTTATTTTCGGTCCCGCTACGGCGCTTTTTGAGGATTGCACCATCTACTCGAAGCGTGACTCATATATCACTGCCGCTTCCACCCCGAAAGATGTGGAAGTCGGTTACGTGTTTAACCGTTGCCGCCTCAAAGCGGCGCCCGGAGTCGAGAAGGTGTATCTCGGCCGTCCCTGGCGCCCATACGCCTTCACTATGTTTATCGACTGCGAGATGGACCGCCATATCGCCCCGACCGGGTGGGACAACTGGCGTAACCCTGACAACGAATCGACCGCGCGCTACGGCGAGTTTGGCTCGACCGGCGAAGGCGCGTCAGCCGACGGGCGTGTCAAGTGGGCGTCAAATCCCGATGCCTCCACGGCGCGCCGTTACGTTGATGCCGCCATCTTCGATATCAACGACAGCTGGTCACCCGCTAAACCTAAACCCTAAACTATAAACCCTAAACTATAAACCAAATAAACAACTAACACATATCTTGTTATGAAAGTATTAAATAAACTTACCGCCCCCAAGGCAGTCGCTCCCGAAAAAATTATTCAATTCGGTGAAGGTAACTTCCTCCGCGCTTTCGTGGACTGGATCGTAAAAAACATGAATGACACCACCGATTTCAATGCTTCAGTGGTTGTACTTCAGGGTACACGTATGGCATTCCCCATGAATCTTCTTCAGGGACAGGACTGCATGTATCATGTCAACCTTCAGGGTCGTCTCAATGGCGAGGTGGTAAACTCGCTCACCCGTATCGACTGTCTCAGCCGCGGTCTTAACCCCTACGAGCAGTTTGACGCTTACATGGGTCTTGCTGACCAGCCCGAGATTCGTTTCGTGATTTCCAACACTACCGAGGCAGGTATTACCTTCAACGCTGAAAGTAAGTTTACCGATACTCCCTGCGAAAACTATCCCGCACGTCTTACACAGCTTCTCTATCGTCGTTTCAAGACCTTCAACGGAGCTGCCGACAAGGGCCTTATCATAATGCCCTGCGAGCTGATATTTGAGAACGGTCATCATCTGAAAGATTGCATCAACCGTACTATCGACCTTTGGAAAGAAGACCTCGGTGCCGACTATGAGGCATTCAAGAATTGGTTCAATACATATAATTATGTATGCGCCACTCTCGTTGACCGTATCGTTCCGGGATTCCCCCGCAAGGAAATCAACCAGATTCAGGAAAAACTCGGTTACAAGGACAATGTCGTTGTACAGGGCGAGGCTTTCCACCTCTGGGTCATCGAGAAACCGGAAAACATGTCAATCGAGGAGCTTCGTGCCGAGTTCCCCGCTGAGAAGGCAGGTCTTAACGTGATTATCACCGATTCCGAGGCTCCATATCATGAAAGAAAGGTGACTCTGCTCAACGGCCCTCACACAGTGCTTTCTCCCGTAAGCTACCTGTCGGGTGTCGACATCGTGCGCGATGCCTGCAATCATCCCGTGCTCGGCGAGTATATCCGCAAGGTGCAGTTCGACGAACTCATGCAGACCCTCAATCTCCCGATGGACGAGCTGAAGAAGTATGGCGAGAGTGTGCTTGAGCGCTTCGACAATCCTTATGTTGACCATCAGGTTACCTCAATCATGCTTAACTCCTTCCCGAAATTCCAGACTCGCGACCTTCCCGGTCTCAAGACTTATCTGGAGCGTAAGGGTGAACTTCCCAAGGGTATCGTGCTCGGTCTTGCTGCAATCATCACTTATTACAAGGGTGGAAAACGTGCCGACGGTGCCGACATCGTGCCTAACGACGACCCGCAGATCATGCAGCTTCTCACCGACCTCTGGGCTACCGGTGATACCCGCAAGGTGGCTGAAGGCGTTCTCGCTGCCGACGAGCTTATATGGAAGGATCACGGCAATCTCAACACCATCCCCGGTCTTACCGACCTTGTGGTTGAGTATCTTGATTCCATCCGTGACAAGGGTATGCTCGAAACCGTCAAGACTATCCTCTGATTATGAAGGAATACATAAAGATAAATCCCGCCGACAATGTAGCCGTGGCAATCACTCCCCTCACGAAGGGGGCGGTTATAGAAGTCGACGGAAAGACCATCACTCTCGTAACCGATATTCCTGCAGGGCATAAAGTTGCCTTGCAGGATATCGCTGAGGGCGAGAATGTCATCAAGTACGGTTTCCCCATCGGTCATGTGCTTCATGACGTGAAAGAGGGCTCCTACCTTGACCATAATGACATTAAGACCAATCTTGCAGGTCAGCTCGATTACTCTGACATAAAAATCAACGGTGACGCTCCCGCCGAGGTCTCTGCAACCGAACCGGAACTCACCTTTGATGGCTATGTGCGCGCCGACGGTCAGGTCGGTATCCGTAACGAGATATGGGTAATCCCGACTGTCGGCTGTGTTAACGGTATCGTGAAGCAGATTGTCGACCGTCTTAACGCCGAGACAGGTGCCGAGGGTGTCGACGGTATATTCGGATTCCCCCACAATTACGGCTGTTCACAGCTTGGCGACGACCATGAGAATACCAAGAAGATACTCCGCGACATGGTGCATCACCCCAACGCGGGAGGTATTCTTGTCGTAGGCCTCGGTTGCGAGAACAATCAGCCCAAGGTGTTTGAGGAATTTTGCGGCGACTACGACCGTGATCGCGTGAAGTTCATGGTGTGTCAGGAAGTGGAAGGCGATGAAGTTGAGGCAGGTCTTGAAATTCTGCGCTCCCTCTACAATAATGCAAAGGGATTGCAGCGTACTCCCGTGCCTGCATCAAAGTTACGCATAGGCTTGAAATGTGGCGGCTCCGACGGTTTCTCCGGCATTACCGCCAATCCGCTCCTCGGCGCATTCTCCGATTTCCTCTGCGAGTCGCAGGGCGGTACTACCGTGCTTACCGAAGTGCCCGAGATGTTTGGTGCCGAGACAATACTCATGAAGCGTTGTGCCGATGATGCCCTGTTGGGTCAGACAATCGACCTTATCAACAATTTCAAGGAATATTTTCTCAGCCATGGGGAGCCTGTCGGTGAGAATCCCTCTCCCGGCAACAAGGCTGGCGGTATATCCACTTTGGAAGAGAAGGCGCTCGGCTGCACCCAGAAGTCGGGAAAGAGCCCGGTTTACGGTGTGCTCGAATATGGCGAGCGTATCCACAATCACGGCTTGAACCTCCTGTCGGCGCCCGGTAATGACCTTGTGGCTTCCACCGCGCTTGCCGCAGCCGGTTGCCAGATGGTGCTCTTCACCACAGGTCGCGGTACTCCGTTCGGCACATTTGTGCCTACGATGAAGATATCGACCAATTCCGGTCTCGCCTCGCGCAAGCCGGCATGGATTGACTTCAATGCCGGGGTGCTTGTCGAGGACGAGTCGATGGATGAAGTGCTCGCGCGCTTTGTCAAGTATGTAATCGAGGTGGCAAGCGGCCGTCTCGTAAATTCTGAAAAGAGCGGTATTCATGAAATCGCTATTTTCAAAAATGGTGTAACCCTTTAACCTTAAGAAACAACGATGAAACCTTTTATGGATGAAAACTTTCTGTTGCAGACTGAAACCGCACAGAAACTGTACCATGAGCATGCAGCGAAAATGCCCATCATAGACTATCACTGCCACTTGATTCCCAAGATGGTTGCCGACGACCATAAGTTTAAGTCGATAACCGAGATATGGCTCGGCGGCGACCACTACAAATGGCGCGCCATGCGTTCCAACGGTGTCGACGAGCGTTTCTGCACCGGTACCGACACTACCGACTGGGAGAAATTTGAAAAGTGGGCTGAGACAGTTCCCTATACTTTCCGTAACCCCCTTTATCACTGGACTCATCTTGAGCTTAAGACTGCTTTCGGTATCGACAAGCTGCTTAACCCCACTACTGCGCGTGAAATCTTTGACGAGTGTAACGACAAGCTGCAGAACGACCCCAACATGACCGCCCGCGGTCTTATGCGCCGTTACAACGTGGAGACTGTCTGCACTACCGACGACCCCGTTGACTCGCTTGAATATCACAAGCAGGTACGCGACAGCGGCTTCGAGATAAAGATGCTCCCGACTTGGCGTCCCGACAAGGCTATGGCTGTCGAGAATCCCGCCGAGTTCCGCGCCTATGTAGAGAAACTCGCCGAGGTGTCGGGCGTGACTATCAACAAATTCAGCGACATGGTCGACGCCCTTCAGAAGCGTCACGACTTCTTCGAGGAAATGGGTTGCCGTCTCTCTGACCACGGTATCGAGGAATTTTACGCAGCCGACTATACCGATGCCGAGATTGACGCTATCTTCGACAAGGTATATGGAGGCAAGGAGCTTACCCATGAGGAAATCGACAAGTTCAAGAGCGCTATGATGATTGTATTTGGCGAGATGGATTATGCTTCGGGCTGGACACAGCAGTTCCACTACGGTGCTATCCGTAACAACAACTCAAAGATGTTCAAGCTGCTCGGTCCCGATACCGGCTTCGACTCCATCGGTGAGTTCAACACTGCCAAGTCTTGTGCAAAGTATCTTGACAAGCTCAACAGCCGCGGTAAGCTAACAAAGACTATCCTCTATAACCTCAATCCTTGTGCCAACGAGGTGATTGCCACCATGCTCGGCAATTTCCAGGACGGTTCAGTCCCCGGAAAAATCCAGTTTGGCTCAGGCTGGTGGTTCCTGGACCAGAAAGATGGTATGCAGAAGCAGATGAACGCTCTTTCTCTGCTCGGTCTGCTCAGCCGCTTTGTAGGTATGCTTACCGACTCGCGTTCATTCCTCTCTTATCCGCGTCATGAATATTTCCGCCGCACACTCTGTAACCTTGTCGGTACTGATGTCGAGAACGGCGAGATTCCTTACACCGGCTATGAGGCTGAGCGCGTAAATCAGATGATTGAGGACATTTGCTACAACAACGCTAAAAACTACTTCAAATTCTGATTATGGCTACCACGACTCCACTTGCAGCCGTTAATCAGAAAATGACGAGCTTCCGTTGGACAATATGTCTGTTGCTCTTCCTGGCGACGACTGTCAACTATATGGACCGCCAGGTGCTTTCGCTTACCTGGAAAGAGTTCATTTCTCCCGAGTTCCACTGGACTGATGCCAACTACGGTCTTATCACGGCTGTGTTCTCCATCGTCTATGCCGTGGCTAACCTCCTTGCCGGTCGATTCATCGACTGGATGGGTACAAAGAAGGGTTATCTCTGGGCAATTGGTGTGTGGTCGGCAGGTGCGTGTCTTCACGCTGTCTGCGGTATCGCCACTGAAGGCTATCTTGGTCTTGACAGTGCCGCCGGCCTTGTTCAGGCTACAGGCGACATCGCCGTGACCATTGCTACCGTGTCGGTTTACTTCTTCCTTGTCGCACGTACTATCCTCGCTCTTGGTGAGGCGGGTAACTTCCCCGCAGCCATCAAGGTTACCGCCGAATATTTCCCGAAGCGCGACCGTGCGTTTGCAACCGCCATTTTCAATGCCGGCTCTGCTGTGGGTGCGTTGATTGCTCCTTTTACCATCGGCCCGCTCGCCAAGTATTTCCAGAGCATAGGCTGGGGTAACGGCTGGGAGATGGCGTTTGTCATCATCGGTGCCCTCGGTTTCGTCTGGATGGGATTCTGGATTTTCCTCTATAAGAAACCTGCTGAAAATCCGCGTGTCAACGAGGCTGAGCTTGCTTATATTGAGCAAGATGACGACGCTCCCGATGAAACAGCTAAGGAAAAGGCGGAGATTGAAGACAGCGAGACTGCTACTATCCCGTTCTTCAAGTGCTTCAAGTACCCGCAGACATGGGCTGTGTTCTTCGGCAAATTCCTCACTGACGGTGTGTGGTGGTTCTTCCTCTTCTGGACACCCGCCTACATCACCGATGTGTTCAAGCTTTCCACTTCTTCGGGCGAGGGTATGCTCATGATTTTTGTACTCTATCTTATCACCATGTTGTCAATCTATGGCGGTAAATTGCCTACAATCTTCATGGACCGTGCCGCACGTCGCGGCGTGACTGTGGATTCATATTCCGCACGTATGAAGGCGATGCTCATTTTCGCCGTGTTCCCCTTGCTGGCTCTTGCAGCGCAGCCCCTCAGTTCGCTGTCGCCCTGGATGCCGATTATAATCATAGGTATCGCCGGTGCGGCTCACCAGTCATGGAGTGCCAACATCTACTCTGTAGTAGGCGACATGTTCCCCAAGAGCACCATCGCTACCATTATCGGTATCGGCGGTATGGCGGGTGGTATAGGTTCGTTCCTTATCAACCTCGGTTCGGGTGTGCTGTTTGACTACGCTGCCCAGACCCGCATGGCGTTCATGAGCTATGAAGGCAAGCCTGCCGGTTACTTCGTGGTATTCTGCATCTGCGGTGTTGCCTACCTTGTCGGCTGGGCAATCATGAAGCTCCTTGTACCGCGTTACAAGAAAATCGATCCCACCGCTTAATCCCCACTAACTTATATGAAGCGAGGGTGCATCAGAACTCTGATGCACCCTCGCTCTATTATCTTACTTGTATCGGGCGACCTGAAGTAGGCCCGCATCTCAGTCGAAGAACGCTTCTTCATCGACCAGACCTTGTTCGGAAGGGAGGAGCAGCCCGAATGAACCGTCGGCTCGTTCTTCAAGATTGAAGTTGAACACATAATTCACTCCCGGTTTCCAGTCGACAGTCTTTGCGGCAAGAAGATAACGCTTCTCGTTATCCGGTTTGTAATATACTTCCACGCGATCGTAGGGATGATTTGCTGTGCGGTTGTCATAATAGTACCTGTCATTCATCCAGTCATAATAGTTGGGTAAAATCTGCAGGGAAGTAGACATCTCATCGCCGGGATTATATTCCGTGGTGAAATTGTCAAATGACACTGCAATCTTCCCGCTTGTGAAATTGTTGCATTTGAGGGTGATTCCCATAAGACAGAGTTCGAGTGGCACTTCTATCGACGAGTTTTCTTCACCAATCTTTATTTCATTTATCTGCCCCATATAGATTGGTGTTTTGCCACGGGTGAGGTCATTGCCGCTTGTATAATTTCCGGTTGCCTGATAATGGTTTGACATGGGCTGGATACCGGCGTCGCCGTTTTGTTCCGAAGTGTATTCCGGCTCGTTTATGGTGTATGTCGTGCCGTGGAAATTGCTGAATGGAGCCCCGTAATGTCCGTCGGGATACTTGTAGACGATCTCTTTTGCATCAGGATAGTAATTGACCTGGATACAATAGGTAGTGCCTTTCACGAGTTTAAACACTACTTTATCGATGTCGTCAAACACTCCGAAAGCATAGGAAATAGATCGTCCCCAATGCTCTTCATTTTTATTCACTTTACTGATAGTGACCCCGATAAGGTCGCGCCCCTCAACCGCGCGACTTTCTGCTGAGCGTGCCGTGATGTTCTCTTCTGTCACGTTAAGCGAATAGCCGAGTTTTACCGCGATTGTGTCGCCCGGTTCTCCTCCCGGCACTTCAGGCGCCGGCTCGGGTTGTGACGGTTTTTCCGGAGTGGGTTCATCCGATGTGCAGCTTGTGAAAATCAACGCAGTCGCCGCCATCACACTTAATGCTCTGAATCTGTACTTTTTTGCTCTGTTCATGGCTTTCTCTTTTTGCTTCTCCTTCCCCTGTCAAAGCGTTATTAATTAGATATAAAAAAGGTGTGAGGAATTGTATTTGCTTTATCTTATTATCAGGTCTTGGCGTACCTATGCAGTAGATAAAGCAATAGCCCCACACCGAACAGGCAATATGTTACCAAGCAGTAGCATATATGTACATCCAGTGTAGGTGCTATCGCTAATAATCTTCACTGCATTATTAAACCGCCAAGTTTGATAATAGAAGATAATTTCAATAACACCTTAAGAAAAAATGTTCGGGTCTGTCTCATAACTCTTTATGCTGGCATACCCTGACCACAAAGATAGTACAATTTTGATAAATCATCAAAATTATGTTTACCATCCGGTTTTCTTAGCAGCCTGGTAAGCTATTTGCTGCAAAGATATCGCCGGGATGTCTCATATTTCATTACATCAGAGCTTATAGGTGAGCATCAGGCGCAGGGCGAAGGAATTGGACAGCACGTGGGGGTAGTCGCGGTAATGGGTCGACCGCAGATAATTGGAAAATGTGAAGGTGGCATACATCTTTTTCCACACCCGAAGGTCGGCGCGCAGCTCTGTCACGTTGAACGATGCAACCGACTTGTCGCCTTGTGCATCAAGTGTACGGTAATCGACGTTTTCCAGATTGGTGCCGCGACGGTATCCCTTCCATGTAAACAGCCGGTAATACTCGTTGGAAAGCGAAAGTGAGAATTTGCGCTTGTCAAATACCAGGTTGACACCCCCTTTGAGCGAGAATCCGCTTGCAAGATTATAGTTGCGCTCATCAACGTCGTAGTAGTCTGACAGTACCGAGCCAAGGATCACGGCATTGGCGTGGGCGTATGCGTCAATCACGAAGCGGTGACGCTCGATGTCGCGAAACATCACTCCGCAGCCGAGACTTGCGGGAATGCCGAGTTTGTAAGGAACTTTTGCCGAAACGGTGGAAATCGTGTCGGAATCGTAGAAATCAAAGTGCTGATAAAGTCCGATGCTCATGTGTTGCCGTTCCTTTTCAAGCAGCTCGCGCGCGAGCAGTCGGCCCTTGATTTCGATTTGCCCTAAGAGCGGTTGGGAATTTACTATGTTTACACAACCGCGAAATGTAAAGTAGTCGTAAGGCTTAGTGCTTTTCACCTCGAAGCGGTCGCCATACTCGATGTTGATTTCAGCCGCCGCCCCTATACTTGCATCATATCTCTCATGACGGAATTCAAGCATACGCGCACCGAGCGAAAACTCCATCGCGAAGTTCGGGGTACCGAACTGCCGACCCGATGTCGGGCGTACACGCCACGCATCGCCGGTGAGTATTCGCGTGAGACCGCGCATAGGCGAAATCAGGAAGGCGGCAAATTCCCTCCCGAAACGCGCCGCACCTGTAAGCCGGTCATCGAGCACAGCGTCCGAAGCACGGAAACATACCTCGCCGATCGCCGCGCCTCCGATAGGGGTGGCGATGATATCGTTGGTCGACGGGTACTCACACTCCATGAACAGCTCCCACATCGCGCTTCCGCCGATGGCAAACAGTTCCGACTTCCAGAAATTGTAGCCGTTGGAGCGCGCCGCGTTGAAAAAGAGGTTGCCGTTGTAGGGATGGGCAAACATGTTGGTGCCGAGCTTGTCGTTGTCCCACTTGAACCCGTGCTTGAAATTTTCTTTGATCGTGTGCAATGATATATAGGCGAAATCACCTTTCTGAACATAGCGGTCAAACGCCCATAGACCGATATTGAAGCCGAACACCTCACCCGCCGCGCGCCAGAAATGTTCCTTGCCGTAATACGCGATGTCGGCGGAGTCGGGAGCTACCTGCGGTGCCACGTATATCTTGATGGGCATATGTGCCCACCCCTTAGCGAAAGAGGCGAGCGCGAATATCATCATCACTAATATCTTATACGTAGCTTTCATAAACAGATAGTTGACCGTTTTGTCATAATAACAAATTTCATCGGGTCAACTGTTCTGCCTGATTGTTAAAAATGGAGGGATAGATATGAAAGGGGCCGTGCCCGATTGAAATGGCACAGCCCCGTGAAATAAACCTAAACTAATTCCCTCCCTGACAGGAGACTCTTTTTACCTTGAAAATTGTACTTTGCGGTTATTCGTGATGTTCCTGCAGATGAATCTTCGACACATTGACTACCGTGTTGTCGCCGCAGCCGCCGAAGTCAAGCACGAGGCTCACCTTGTCCATGTCGATACCCGGCATGTTGACCCACTTAAACTCGCAGTCGTCGTAAGCGGTGAGGGGAACTCTTTCAGCCATGTAATATACATTGTCGTTGTCGCCGCCTCCTGAGAGTACCAGTTTCACTGTCGCGCCGGCAATATCGGTTGTGGAGTTCATGACTATGCGGAAGTCATACTGTTTCTCAGCCGATGTGGTGATGTCGGAGTGGAGTTTCACCTGTGCCTGCCATTGGTCGGTGGTTGCCGTCGGGAAGGTGACGGTGAAATCCTTGCCGCTCTCGACAAACTCCGGGTCGGCTATCTGCGCCCATCCGGGGGCATACCAGAACTCGGTAGTGTAAGTGGCGGCGGTCCAGAGGTTAGCATCGTCAACCCATGTCACGGGAGCTTCGGGCTGCTCCGGCTCATCGGGCGGAAGCACAGTGCCGTCATCGTTGGCATGGTCTTTGAGCACGATGTTGCTGATGGTGATTTCGGTGTTCTCGGCATTGCCTCCGAAGTCAAGCACGAGCTTGAGCGCGGGAGCGTCGATACCGGGCAGGTCAGACTTGTAGAATATGAAATCTTCGTATGCCTTCAGCTCGACTCTTTCCTCAAAGAGGAAGTTGCCGTCGTCGCCGTCCTGGGTGAACTTCACTGTCACGCCCGGATGGTCGGTCGATGAGTTGAGTATCACCGAGAAGTCATAGTTGGTGGCTGCATTGACGGCGATGTCGGTGATAAGCGGCATCTGTGCCTGCCACTGGTCGGTGGTGGCTGCCGGGAGAGTCACGGTATATCCCTTGTCGGTCACGGTGTACTCGGGATCGGCAATCTGTGCCCATCCGGGAGCATAGTAGAAGCTGCCGAGGGTCACGTTGGCTGTGCGCCATATATTGAACTCGCTGTCATACTTGAATCCGTTGAACGCCGGTTCGCCTTCAAGACCAAGTATGTAGTGCCATGCGATATTGCCGTTGTCGATTGACAGTTCGATATTGTCGTTGGTAATTGAGTGTACCTTGAACTTCGGGTTGTCGTAAGCCTCGGTGAAAGGCAGGTAGCCGAGCAGGGTGCCTTTGGGGAACACGAGGAACATGTCGGTGCCTTCGGTCACAAGCTGGAACGTGGTCTCGTTAAGTTGCGCGGGTGCCGAGAAGTCCACGCCGTCATTGGGATTGGTGTCGGAGTAAGGGGGAAGCGATGTGATGCCGGTGTTCACGTAGATTGTGCCGCTTGTACCGGGGTCGTAGGTGTACTTGCCCGATGACGTGCCTCCGTTTTCAGCGAAGATGAAGCGGTTTTCATACATGCCCACACCCTCTTTGTTGTGGGGGTCGGCACTCCACCATTCCAGTCCTTCAGTCCCGGAAGGTCCGCATCCGAGGTGACCCTGGAGGTCGGCGGCAAACATCCATGTCTTGCTGTCGCCGTTGGTGAGTCGGCGCATGTAGGGAGCATAATCCACGAGAGTGTTCTCGATATTTATCTCCACTACCTTCGAGCCTTTTGAGATACCGTTGCGGTTACCCATCCTCACTTCAACCTGGTATGTGCCGGCGACGGTGATGATGCCTTTGCACACCGGGCGCGTGGAGATATCCTGCTTGGTGTCGCTTGTGTGGATTGTCCACACCGGGTAATATCCGGGATTGTTGAGGGTGAGTGTGTACTCGTTGGTCTCCTGGTCAACGGTCACTGTCACGTTGATGTCGCTTGCCTCGGGGATGGCATTGGGGTCGACTGTGTCAAACTTGTCGGGGGAGCAGCCCGTAAGGCTGAGTCCGAGCAGTAAGCCGAGCGAAATTATGCTGTTGAATATCTTTTTCATCTTATGCGATTTTCTTGATATTGATTTTTAGTAGTTGTTCTGTTTAAGTGTGCCCTGAGCCTTGTCGATTTCGCTCTGCGGTATCGGCAGATATTTCTTCGACTCGCTCCAGGTGTTTGTGCGGTAGCCGTACTGGTCGGGCACGAGTACTGTGGCAGCCTTGCCTGTGCGGATAAGGTCCCAGTAACGCTTGCCTTCGCCTACAAATTCAAGGTGACGCTCCTCGATTACATTGTCGAGAGTGGCGGGTATCGAGGCTACGCCTGCACGGCTGCGCACCTTATCGAGATAATCCTGCGCGCTTCCGGCGCCGGCTCCGCGGAGTATCAGTTCGGCTGCGTTGAGCAGGGTCTCTGAGTAGCGGTAGATGCGGAGATTGTTGTTCCAGTTAAGTTCGGGAGAAGCTTTCTGGTCGGCGTTGTTGCCGGTGATTGCCACATATTTCTCAAGGAAGAGACCGGTGTCCTGATAACGCTTGTTATAGCTTGCGCCCACGGCTCCGGCGTTCCAGCAGGTAGCGTCGCGGCGTGTGTCGCCTTCCTCATAGCGGTCGTAGGTTTCCTGACGTACCGGGCAGAAGCCCCAGCCGCCGTCATGTCCGTCGGTACCGCCAGGCCAGTTATTCGGGCTGAGAAGGGTGGGCAGCACTGTGCCGCCTGCCGCAAGGGGCGAACCCCAGTCGCGTATCGCGTTGTCATCCTTGTAGTTTACCTCAAATATCGATTCGGAGGTCCATTCGCCATCCTCCTTGAAGATGTTGGCGTAGTCGGGGTTGAGGTCGTAGGCAGGCTCGTTGATGATTTCGGTCATGTATTTGAGCGCGGTAGGATAGCGTTCCTCGTCGTTCTGATACATCACGATTTCGGCGTAGAGCATGTATGCCATCGCCTTGGTCACGCGACCGAGGTTGGCGTCGGTCTCGGTCATGGGGAGTGCGTCGAGGGCGATTGCCTTTTCGAGGTCGGCGATCATGAAGTCGTACACCTCGTCGGCGGTATATTGTGTGCCGAGATAGGGCGCGCCTTCAAAGTTGGTCTCGAAATAGACCACGTTGCCCCAGAATTTCCACAGCCAGTTGTAATAGAACACGCGGAGAGTCCTCACTTGTGCCTCGTAGTAGTCGTGATTCTTCTGTGACATGTCGGGTATGCCGTTTGCCATGTAACCCATCACGTCGTTGCAACGCTTGATACCGCTGTAGGCATCGGTCCACAGACCTGAGATTACAGCATTGGGGCGCGCTTCGAAGTTCATCATATAGTGCCAGTTGGCGTTGTCGGTCTTGTCCGAACCGCCGATCCAGAAGTCATCAGCCATGATGTCGCTCATGATGTTGACGGGATTGTATTCATCCATTGCCCAGTCGGGCCAGTGCAGGGGGTCGTATGCCGCCACGACAGCCTCGGCGATATGGGCGTCGGTGGTGAAATACTCGTCGATGGTGGTCTGAGTAGGCGACTTCACATCAAGAAACGAGTCGGAACATCCGGTGAGGGTCAGTGCTGCGGTAAACAGTGCTGACGCGATATATTTATAGTTTTTCATCTTATTATTCATGATTTTAGCGATGATTAGAATTGAATGTTGAAGCCTACTGTCCATACACGCGGCTGCGGGTAGACACCGTAGTCGATGCCGAGTGATCTGCCGCCCGATGAGATTTCGGGGTCAAATCCGTGATACTTGGTCCAGGTGAAGAGATTCTCGGCCGATACGTAGACGCGGAAGTTTTCCACTGCGACCTTGCGGGTGAGCTGGCGCGGGAGGGTGTAGCTCAACATTATGTTTTTCAGGCGCATGTAGTCGCCGTCGTAGATAAGGAGGTCGGATGACACCCAGTTTCTGCCGTCGCCGCGTACATAGCGCGGTATGCGGTTGGATGTGCCTTCACCGGTCCAGCGTCCGAGCATCCATGAGGGGAGGTTGGAGGCTACGGCGTCGATACGGCGGGTCGCATCGAAGATGTCGTTGCCTGCAGTGCCCTGGAACATCGCGCTGAGCGCTATCCCTTTCCATTGTACGTTGACATTGAAGCCGTAGGTCCAGTCGGGCATGCCCTTACCGATTTTTGTACGGTCATTTTCGGTGAGCTGGTTGTCGCCGTCGACATCCACGAAGCGTACGTCACCCGGTACCGCGTCGGTGAAGTAACCGCCGGTGTATTTGGCGTTGTATGCATCGGCTTCAGCCTGGTTCTGGATGATGCCGTCGGTCTTGAAACCGTAGAAGAAGGGGAAGGGGAGTCCGTTCTGTGCGCGGGTGATGGCGCCTGTGCCCTGGAAAGAGTCAAGGTTTGCCCATCCTTCTGAATTACCGTAGTCGATAAGTTTGTTCTTGAGATAGGTGAGGTTGCCTCCTACGCCGAAGATCCAGTCTCCTACTGCAAGGTTGTAGTTGAGTTCCATTTCTACACCGGAGTTTTCCATCTTGCCGACATTACCTACGGGTACTGATTCGCCTACATAGGCGGGTACCTGCATGTTCATCAGCATGCCGTCGGTGCGCTTGTTGTAGTAGTCGACACTAAATGTCAAAGCGTTGTTGAGGAAGCTGAGGTCGATACCCACGTCGGTCTGGGTCGACTCTTCCCAGCGGAGATTCTTGTTGGGGAGGATTGATGCCTTCACGCCGTTGACCACTGTCTCGTCACGACCGAAGATGGCGTTGTTGCCGGAGCTTGCGAGGGCGATGTAAAGGAAGTCGCCGATGTTTTCGTTACCGTTCTTACCCCAGGAGAAACGCACCTTGGCGTTGTTCCACCATTCGGGGAAGATATCTTTCATGTAAGGCTCGTTCTGGATGTTCCATCCGAGAGAGAATGAGGGGAATGTAGCCCAGTGGTTGTTGGAACCGAAGCGGCTTGAACCGTCGCGGCGTATGGTAGCCTGTACCATATAGCGGGCATCGTAGTCATAGCTTACACGGGCGAAGAGTGAGGCGAGTTTTGCCTTGGCGTTGGGTGCGCCCGATGAACTTTGGTCTCCTTCGGCTGCTTGACCGGTTGATGCGTCGATATAGGGACGGTTATAGTCGATGATGTGGTTGCGGGCGCCGGAGAGGTATGAGCCGCTGCTCTGCTTTGCCGACTGACCGAGGAGTATCGAGAAGTTGTGGTCGCCTATGCTCTTGTCGTAGCTGAGGGTGTTTTCAAGCTGCCATACTGTACCCTGGCTTTTTGACGAATATGCCGATGAGAAAGTCTGGCTTGCGCCCGAGCGTAGATAATATTCCTTGGTATAGCCGTCGTTACCCCAGAATGAGAGGTCGGCGCCGTAGCTGATGCGGTATTTAAGGTTGTCCCAGATCTGGAGCTCGCCGATGAAATTGCCTACAAACTTATGGCTCCATCCCTTGTCGCCGGGGAGTGACATATTGGCAATGGGGTTTGCCATTTCCTGATAGCTGCCGAACACTTCGGGATTGGTCAGAAGAAGTCCGTTGGCTCCGTAAAGAGGCACATAATTTACATTGTCCTTATAATAGTCCAGCTGCTGCTTTGCGAGGTCGCCTTCGAGATAGGGGGTAAGTATCGGGGAGATTGAGAGCGCCGAGCCGAGCGGAGAACCCCAGGTGGAGTTGGTCTCGATGCCTTTGCTCTTTACGCGGGCGTAAGAAGCGTTGACAGTGACTTTGAGGTTGTTGAGGAAGTTGCGGTTCTTTGACTCGTCAAACACGGTGTAGGTGTTGTTGCTGCGGAGTGTGAGACGCTGATAGTTGGAGCGGTCGAAGTTTCCGCCGATTATACCTTCCTGGGTGTAGTAGCCGAGCGACAGGAAGTAGTTTACTTTCTCCGATGCGCCGCTTATGCTTACCTGATGGTTCATCACGGGGGCGTTGTCATTGAACACTGCATCCTGCCAGTCAAATCCTTCGCCGTAGGAATAGGGGTCGGCGTAGGGTGCGGCGATACCGGCGTTGAGCGAGCCTTCATTCATCATGACGGCATATTCGGTGGCGTTGAGCACGTCGCGGTGTTTCCATGCGGTCTGCCATCCGTAAGAAAAGTCGTAGGTGATGTTGGTTCTGCCTTTGCTTCCGCTCTTGGTGGTGACAAGGATTACACCGTTGGCTGCGCGGGCACCGTAGACAGCGCCCGAAGCGGCGTCTTTAAGCACCTCGATTGACTGGATATCGCTGGGGTTGAGGTAGTCGAGGCCGCCTTCGATAGGCATACCGTCAACGATGTAGAGAGGGTCGGAATTGTTGATTGTACCTATACCGCGCACTCTTACACGTGCGGCAGCTCCGGGCTGACCTGACGATGAGGTGACGGTGACGCCGGAGGTAAGACCTTTGAGGGCGTTGTCCATACGCACCGGTGCGGTAAGCGATAGTTTTTCGTCATCGATTTTTGAGATGGCGGCGGTGACCACGCTCTTGCGCTGTGTGCCGTAACCTACGGCAACTACTTCATCAAGCATGGTCGCATCTTCGTGAAGCACGATGTCGAGCGGAGTGGAGTCGGTCACCTTGACTGACTGCTGTTTGTAGCCCACATATTTGAACTCGATTACCGAGCCTTCAGGGGCGGTGAGGGCGAAGCCGCCGTCTATGTCGGTCGATACACCGTTGGAGGTGCCTTTGACCATTACGGTCGCGCCGATGAGCGGCTCGCCGTCAGACGCAGCTGTTACTGTACCTGTGACATTGATATCCTTTGCATTGGCGCAGAGGACTGTCAATATCGAAATCAGAAATAATGACAATTTTTTCATTGCATCATGGTTTTAGGTAATTATTGGTTTGTTTATTTGGTTGATTATTCAACGGTGAAGGGTGTGGAAAGAGCGCAGTCGCTGTCACCGCCTATCCAGAGGGTGAAGTCGCCCGGCTCGACTTTCTTGGTCATGTCGGCTCCATAGAAAGCGAGGTCGCTGACCGGAAGGTTGAAAGTGACGGTGGTAGACTCGCCGGGAGCAAGCGTGACGCGCTTGAATCCTTTCAGCTCCTTGACGGGGCGGGTGACCGATCCGGCATGATCGCGGATATATAGCTGTGCTACCTCCGTAGCCTTGTGCTTGCCGCTGTTGGTGAGGGTCGCACTTGCGGTTATGCAGTCATCCTTTGTATAGGCGTTTTTATCGATGGAGATATCGGAATAGTCAAATTTACCGTAGGAAAGACCGTAGCCGAAGGGGAAGAGCGGACCGAATCCGGCATCAAGCCAGTAGGATGTGTTGCCAAGTGACGTCTGTCCTCCTTCCTGAGGTATGTCGTCGATAAGGGTTTCCGTGCCGTAGGCGGGACGGCTGCCGGCATTCTTGCTGTAATAGATGGGTATCTGACCTACTGCGGCAGGGAAGGTGACCGGAGTCTTGCCGCTCGGGCTTTCCTTGCCGAAAATAAGGTCGGCAAGTGCCGGACCTCCCATTGTACCGGGGTGGAATGAGTAGAGAAGTGCGTCAGACTCGTCAAGCTGCTTCTTGATTGTGAGCGGTCGACCTGCCATTACGACGGTAACGAGCGGTTTGCCGGTGCATGAAAGGGCTTCGATGAGTTTGCCCTGTGCGCCAACAAGATTGAGGTCGGCAAGACAGTGAGCCTCGCCGGAAAGGATTGATTCCTCACCCACGACAGCGATGACGGCATCGACACCGCGCGCTGCGTTTACAGCGCGGGATATACCTGCCTCGTTCTTGTCACGGCTGTAACCGAGTGCGGGTTCATAGACTACAGTCACGTCATCGCCGTACTCGTTGCGGAGCGCGTCAAGAAGGGTGACAGTGCGGTCTTTTTCGCCGTCAAACACCCATGTGCCCATCTGGTCATGATGCGCGTCGGCAAGCGGGCCGGTGAGGAGTATTCGTTTTACTCCCGAAGATAGCGGAAGCACGTCATTGTCGTTTTTGAGAAGTATCGCGCTCTTGACGGCAGCCTCTTTTGCGGCGGCAAGATGCTCGTCGCAATATTTCACTTCCTGCGGGGTCACGACATAGGGGTTGTCGAAGAGTCCGAGCATGAATTTCACGCGTAGTATGTTGGCGACGGAACGGTCGATGTCAGCCATGCTGATTTTGCCCTCGTCGATAAGTTCCTTGATATGGGCGATATAGGTGCCGCTCTCCATCTCCATGTCTACGCCGGCGTTGAAGCCTTTCATTGCCGCTTCCTTGTTGTCGGCGCAGAAACCGTGGTTGACCATCTCGCCTACGCTTGCCCAGTCAGAGACGACGAAGCCTTTGAAGCCCCATTCGCCACGGAGTATGTCGGTGAGCACAAACTTGTTGCCCGACGCCGGCACTCCGTCATTGTCGTTGAACGATGACATATAAGTGAGGCATCCCGCCTTGCATGCTTCCTCGAAAGGAGGCAGATAGACGTTGCGGAGAAGACGCTCGGGAATGAAGGTGGAATTGTAGTCGCGGCCCGATTCGCTGGCTCCATACCCTACAAAATGCTTGGCACATGCCGCCATAGAGGTCGGGTCGGTGAGGTCTTCACCCTGAAAACCTCTTACCATGGCGCGTGACATGAGGCTGGTGAGATATACATCCTCGCCGCAGCCTTCGGCAATGCGTCCCCAGCGCGGGTCGCGGGCTATGTCGATCATCGGGGCGAAGGTCCAGCGGATGCCGTCGCTTGACGCCTCGATGGCGGCGATTCGCGCTCCTTGCTCCACTACAGTTGTGTCAAAGGTCGCAGCCTGTCCGAGCGGTATCGGGAAAATGGTCTTGTAGCCGTGAATCACATCGCGAGATATGAGGAGGGGAATGCCGAGACGCGAGCGGTTCATGGCGACACGCTGCATGCTGTCGGCATCGGCAGCCGAAGGCACGTTGAGCAACGAGCCTATATTGCCGGCGGTAATCTGTTCGGTGAAAAGGGCGAGCGCGTCATCGCCTCCCCACATGCTCCGCTGATTGAGCTGACCGATTTTTTCGTCAAGCGTCATCTGCGACAGGAGGTTTTCTACTCTTTCTTCCACAGGTCGGGTGGCATCTTTATACAGGTTTTTGTCACCTGTGCCGCTGCATCCGGCAAGCAGAGCAGTAATGCCGATTACGCTTGCTCCGGCAAGCATAAGTCTGGTAATGCTGTTCATGATGATAAATTATGGTTAGTTCTTCTGAAATACTCTTACATAGTCAATTTCGTAGGTAGCGGGCAGCGCGCTTTCATCCACGCCGTTCATGCCGCCCCAGTCGCCACCCCAGGCAAGATTGAGCTTCAGACCGAAATTCTTGTTGAAAGGCCATGTTTTCGGGTCTCCGGCATGGTCATTGGGGAAGTTGAGCAGCAGTTTGCCATCTACGTAGGTCTTGATATAATCCTCTGTCCATTCGAGTGCATAGACATGAAACTCGTCTTCAGCTCCGGGGGTCAGGACTTCATTGGTCTTTTGTGTGCCTATTGTGTGGTTATAGGCTGTGCAATGGATTGAAGATGAGGTACGGTTAGGGTTGACGCCTACTTCTTCCATGATGTCAATCTCGCCACATGCGGGCCAGTTGTCGCCACCTGTCTGAGGCATCATCCAGAATGCCGGCCATGTGCCTTTGCCCTTCGGCAGCTTAAGACGGGCTTCAAAGTAGCCGTAAGTCCAGTAGGTAGAGGTATTGATACGTGCCGACCATACTTCGTTGCCTACCTTTACGGCATGGATTTTCAACATTCCGTCGGCGACTTCAGCAGTGACGACACCGTCGCGTTTGCCTTTTATGTAGCGCTGAAGCTCATTGTTGACACGACCCGGGTCCCATACTTCATACCACCATTTTGACTCGTCGGGCATAGTCAGTGCAGGGTCGTTGAATTCGTCGTTCCATACAAGTGTGTAACCCTCGGGTGTTACGATTTCATCGCTAAGCTGTGAAATCTCCAGCTCGGCTGACCCTCCGGTATAGTTGATTATGACGATGGCTTTGCGGGTGGATGCACCTTCGTTTTTATCACAGGTCACGGTAAGCGCGTCATTGTTGGCGGCTGTGGCGTGACACCATGCTTCCGACGATGTCGCTGTCCACGCAACATTGGAGGTGACATTGACCGATGCCGATGACTGCTGTGCGCCGAAAGTGAGTGCTTTAGTTGACAGTATCACCGACGGTTTTGCCGTCTGGGTGAGGGTAAAGCTTTTTGTGCCACGGTTGGCGGTTGTCACCACTAACTCGGCTGTACGGGTGTCAATTCCGGCGTTTGCACCGACGGTCACCTTTATCTCGGTGTCGACGTTTTTAACTCCTCCGGTAGGGAAGAGCGTACACCAGTCGGCTGATGTTGCGATGCTCCAGTCGGAATCGGCTTTTACATTAATTACTACGGTCTGTGCATCGGCACCAATCTCCATGTCGGCGGGATTGATGGTGATTGTCGCCGGATTGCCGGATGGATTCGACGGCTTCGGCTCATCGTTTGAACTACTGCCGCAGCTGAAAAATGATGCGGTCAGTAATAGTGATGTAAGGAAATAAGATTTTGTTATTTTCATGATAACGGTTGGTTGAATTTTCCGCAAAAGTATCGGGTGAAAAATTTTTATTTAAGGTTTTTGACCATTCACGATTACGTCAAAGCACTAATTTTAATACGTCAAAATTACGTCATTAAGACGTAACTTATGATGGACTAGATTTTTATAAAAGTTAAGTGTTACGTCTACACTTAATTGTTTTTTGCTAAAAATTCCTGAAGGCTTTCTTCGCGTTCGAGATTGAATTTCTTTCTGATGCGGTAGCGCATGGTCTCCATTCCTCGTACCGAGATGTTCATAAGCGGGGCGATTTCCTTGGTGGAAAGATTCATTTTTATGTATGCGCAGAGCAGCACCTCATTATTTGAGAGGTCGGGGTAGCGTGACCGCAGGTTTTTCATGAAATCATTATGGACAAGGTCAAATTCATCCTCGAAACGCTTCATCACATCGTCGGACTGCAGTGACACGTCGATGGAATTTTGCAGCGCAAGTATCGCCTTGCGCTGTTCCGAGCCGGGATTGAGTTTCCCGTAGATGTTACGCAACTCCTGCTTGACATTTATGAGGGTTTCGTTTTTGCTGGCTATGCTTGCCATGGCGTTAGCCATCTCCTGCGATTTGTGCTGCAGCTCGGAGTGGAGTTTCTCTTTCTCAAGCTCCATGATTTTGCGGTCTTTCATCTGCGCCTCTTTTTCAAAGTCGGCTTGACGCTGCGCCAGCTCACGGTCTTTTTCTCTTACAACCCTCCGCTCTTTGACCGAGAGCAGGTGACGCTCGACTTTGATAAGGGCGACTATGAGTATCATCGCCAAAGCCACGTATATGGCGATTGCGAGGCGGCTCTTGTACCATGGAGGGAGAATCGTGAACTCGATGCTGTCGGTGTCGACAGTGCCGTCGATTGTGGTCGCCTTGATTTCAAAGCGGTATCTGCCATCTTTCAGGTTGGTGTATTCCTTGACAGTGGCAGGGGTGAGGGCGCTCCATTCCTCGCCGCTGAGGCGGTAGCTGTAGCTGACAAGTCCGCTCCTGGCGTCGTCAGCTATACCGTAGCTTATACGGAGTGAGTTTTGGGCATAGTTGATGGTGATTTTTTCGCGCCGGCACGTGAAGTTGGCGGTATACAGCAAGGAATCGGAAGGGGTGGTGACGCTTACCTCGTTGATACGTGCCGGATGTAGCTTAAGGTTGGTGTCGCGTCCCGGATGTGAGAAATTGAAAAATGTATAGCCGTTATAGCCGGGAAATATCACCGTGGAGTCGTTGATGAAATAGAGAAGGTCGCCCTCATGCATGGGTGCGGGGAAATATCCGAAGAGAGGCATACGTGCTACCACGGAATTACCTCCATGCGGGTCAAACCGCAGTATCTCTTTGGAGGTCAGTGCATATATGTTTCCCCCCCTATCTTTTTTCAGGCGCCGGAAATGTTTTTTACCTCCGAGTATCTCGTTCATTTCATCGTCAGGCTCGATAACGCCGCTCTTCAGATTATAGATGTATATGCCTGCGGAGGTCGCGAAATATACGTTGCCGTCGATAAGGCTTATATTTACATCTTTCGTCAGCGACACACTGTCGGCTGTTACCACAAATCTCTTTTCTTCAATTACTTTCATTGCCGCAGGGTCGATGGTGAGACGGCTCACTCCGTCGGCTCCGGCTGAAGCCCATATCTCGGATGGACTTGTCAATACAAAATTGTTTGGACATCCGTCGTAGCCTTGCAGTTTTGCGGTCATTGTCCATTGTCCGTCATGTTTTGCGATGATGTAGAAACCGTCGTAGGCGCCGACAATCGCGCGTCCGCTGCCGTCGGGCATCAGCTTGCAGTCCCAGGAGCCGCATATACCGTCGATATTTCGTGCCGAGGCGCCATTAATCACAAATGTACCCCTGTCGTGGGAACAGATTATCTCCCCGTCGATATTGCGTAATCCCCACACTTGTCCCGTGGTACCGTTTACGGGCGTAAATGAGAACAGCCCGTTTTCCGGGACAGGGGGATAGTTGACCGTGTAGAGCCCGCGGTTAGTGCCGAGATACATCTTGTCGCCCATGATTTCCGTGACATATCCGGCTCCGATGGGCAGATTGCCGTTGCTGAACGTGGTAGCGGGCATTTCAAGCATGATTTTTTCGATACCTCGGTCAAGCCCCGCCCAGAGGTCGCCGCGCTCGTCAAAAGCAAGCGACAGCACGGTATTGTTTTGCAGTCCGTTGTTTTCGTTGTAGAGTTGTGTGAGTCCTGTGTCAAGGTCAATTACCTTTACGCCATTGTGAATGCTTCCGAGTGCGAGGCGGTTGCCGTTGATTGCCGCACAAAAGAGTTCACCTGTACGAGCAAGCTCCCTGTCGAGCTTGTCAAGTCTTTTGAGCGACTTGCGATTGTATAGAAACACTCCCTCTGTTGCCGTCACGATTATGATACCGTCGGGGGAGGGGAGTATGCCGCGTATTCGCTTGCTTTTCAGCAGGTCGGCTCCCGGAGCGGTGAATATGTCGTCGCCGGCGACAAATTTAAGTCCTCGGTCGGTGCCGAGATAGAGTGTCCCGTTAATCATCGCCGAGCAGTCGAGCTTGCAGCTGTCGGTCATCATGACCGCGCGGTTGCCCTCCTGCGAGTATTTCATCACGTTATGGTCGCCCTGCACGTAGATTATATGGTCTTTTTCGTAGATGCCCCAGATATTACCCAGCTCGCGCCTGTGAATAGTGCTGTCGCTAAGACATGTGTAGGTGAGGCTGCCGTCAATGCCCGGCTCAAAATATCCGAATTCGTTGATACCTCCCGCATACACCCTCCCTTCGGTGAGCGACACATGGACCGAGCGCAAGTCGGTGCCGTTGTTGAGCGAAAATGCCTTCCAGTCATTGCCGTTGTAGGCATACATCGCTTCCTGTGTTGCGAAAAATACGTAGTCACCTCCTGCCGTGGAGATGTCCCAGGTCTTTGCATTGCGCGACGACGGCTCGTTAAACGCCTTGGCGAAGTGTACGCCGATAGCACCAGCGGGCAGAGTTGTACAGAGCAAAAGTATCAGGTAACAGATTTTAAGCATAACATTGCAAAAATAACTTAAATACAATGATGCGAGAAATCTATTGGCGTATTTAACATTTGCGGGCGCCTTTTTAGGGGCGCCCGCTGACTATGACAGAGAGATGTCGGAGAGTGTGTTATTTTGCTTTGATGGTGACTGTGGCGTCGGAAAGCCCCGGTGACACGGCTTTGACATTTATGTCGCCCTTCTTGCCGTTATTGCGAACGATTAGAAGTGCCTTGCCTGCCATCGCCTTACGGCTGTCAGCCTTGAAACGCTCAAGCGATATGGGGTTACCGTTGTCGACACCTTCGTTTTGTCCGGCACCTTCGACGGTGAATGTCACTTCGTTGACGGCGGTCGGGCAGAGGTTGCCATCGCTGTCAAGTATCTCGACAGTGACGAAACTGAGGTCGTTGCCGTCGGCGGCTATAGTCGCGCGGTCGGGTGTGAGGCGTATCTGTGCGGGTTCGCCGGCGGTCTTGATTACCTGCTCGGCTACAGTCTTGCCGGCTTTGCGGCTCACTGCCTTTATAGTGCCGGGTTCAAAGGGTACGCGCCACATTACGTGGTACTCGCCGTCGCCCTTCGAGCGCACTCCCTGCGACTTGCCGTTGACAAACAGCTCCACTTCGTCGGCATTGTTATAGTAGGCAAGGAGGTCGACGGTCTGTCCGGGTGTCCAGTTCCAGTGAGGGAAGAGGTGCAACACGGTCTTGTCGGGACGCCACTCGCTCTGATACATGTAGTAGACATCCTTTGGGAAACCGGCAAGGTCGACTATGCCGAAATATGAGCTGCGCGCGGGCCATCCGTAAGGGGTAGGCTCGCCGATGTAGTCAAATCCGGTCCAGATGAACTGTCCCATGACACGGTCGTCTTTCATGCGGCGCAGAGAGTTTTCGTGGGTGGTACCCCAGGGTACGTGCTCGTTGTCGTAAGCCGAGCAGGCAAACGACGGGTCCTCGTAAGGGATGTCCCAGCGTTTCGGGGCGATGATGATGGAGTCGCTCGGATTCTTGTAGTAGCCACGGGTCATGAGTGCCGACACTGTCTCGGAGCCGAGGAGTGGCTTGCCGGGATAATTTTTTTCGGCATCGTCATACCACTCGTCGTGGTAGTTGAGTCCGATTACATCGAGCGCGTCCGACTTGATGAGGTGGTTGCCGGGGTTAGGCTCGTTCATTCCTGCCGTCACGGGGCGTGTCGGGTCGAGCTGCTTCACGATGTCGGCCAGCTTTGCCGTGAGCATGGAGTTGACCGACATCTCGTCGCCATCCTTGGCGAGCTTGTCGGCACCGTGACCGAAGTTGAGTATGAGGTTAGCCTCTTCAAGCGAGAGGGTGTCGGCGGCGGCATCGCTCCACTGCTCCAGCACTTCGTTGCCGATGCTCCACATGATGATTGAGGGATGGTTGCGGTCGCGCGTCACAAGGTCGGTGAGGTCGCGCTCATGCCATTCGTCGAAGAAGCGGGCATAGTCACGTTCGGTCTTGCGCTTGCGCCACATGTCAAAAGCCTCGTCCATCACCAGTATGCCCATGCTGTCGCAGAGGGCGAGTACCTCGGGCGCAGGCGGGTTGTGGGAAGCGCGGTAAGCATTCACGCCCATCTCCTGAAGTATCTCAAGCTGGCGGCGTATGGCGCGGGTATTGACGGCGGCTCCGAGCGCTCCGAGGTCATGGTGCATACACACACCGTTGATTTTCACCTGCTCGCCGTTGAGGAAAAATCCCTTGTCGGCGGTAAACTCGATAGTGCGTATGCCTGTGGTGGTCTGATAGGTGTCGACAGTCTTTCCGCCTACAGCCACATCAGTCACGACAGAGTACAGAACCGGATTGTCGAGCGACCATAGCTGCGGGTCGGCGACACGTGCCGTCTGGTTGACGGTAGCTGACTTTCCTGCCGCGATATTGTCGCTGGCTGTCACTGTCGCCGCCACTTTGCCCTGCGGGTCGATGACGCGTGTGGTGAGCGTCACCTCGGCATCGGCTGCCGATGTGTTGTCGACGGTAGTGGCGATGTTTACGGTTGCGCTGTCGGGAGTGATGTCGGATGTGGTCACGTATGTTCCCCACTGAGCCACATGTATTGCGTCGAGCTTGCGGAGCCATACGTGACGGTATATGCCGCAGCCGGAGTACCAACGCGAATTGGGCTGGTCGGAGTTGTCGACTTTCACGGCAATCACGTTGTCGCCCTCCTTGAGCCAGGGGGTGATGTCGTAGCTGAACGAGGCGTAGCCGTAGGGATGGGTGCCGAGTTCGTGGCCGTTGATGTAGACGGTTGTGTTCATATAGGCGCCGTCGAAGTCGATGTAGACTTTCTCGCCCTCTTTGTAGCCGGGCACTGTGAATGTCTTGCGATACCATCCGATGCCTCCGGGAAGGGCGCCACCGCCGGTGCCGGAGGGATTTTCTTTACTGAAGTCGCCCTCTATCGCCCAGTCGTGGGGGAGGTTGAGGCTGCGCCATGAGGAGTCGTTGAAATCGGGCTGCGAGTATGCCGCCGAATCGCCGAGGTTAAATTTCCAGCCCTCGTCGAAATTAGCCGAGCGGGGAGCCGATGCATCGGCATTTGCACATGCGTTCACGACAAGCATCAACGCTATGGCATAAATTAGATTCAGGATTTTGGTCATAATGATGTGTAAATGTTTTTTGATAGTGCAAATATAGGTAAAATGAGTATAACGGGTCGGATAGTTTGTTCATTAATAGGTGATGAATTGATAAGCCGGGCGTGGCGGGATTATTTTGACAGTCTGATATGATATATATGATAAATATGACACGATGATAGGTGTAGGAAGAAAATATTTTACAAAATGTATTGAAATATTTGCGAAATTAAAATTTATGCTTAACTTTGCGATGTTTTAACTACATAATGACAAAACTATGGCACTTATCATTCCTCCCCGTTACAAGCAGAAACTGCTTCCGGAGACAACAGAAATAGCTATCAAGGCTATCAAAGAGGGTTTTCAGACAGAACTTGCGTCGGCGCTAAACCTGCGACGCGTCACCGCTCCGTTATTCGTGCTTGCCGGCACAGGTCTTAACGACGACCTTAACGGCGTGGAGCATGCCGTATCGTTCAATATCGATGCAATGGGAGGAAAACGTGCCGAGGTGGTTCACTCTCTCGCGAAGTGGAAACGCGCCAAGCTCGGCGCTTACGGCATAGCCCCCGGCTACGGACTCTATACCGACATGAACGCGATACGCACTTTCGAGGATCTCGATAATCTTCATTCGCTTTATGTCGACCAGTGGGACTGGGAGAAGACCATCAACCCCGAGGACCGCAACCTCGACTATCTGAAGGCGACCGCCGAAAAAATCTATGGGGTGGTGCGCGAAATAGAAAGGCGTATCTACAAGCAGTTCCCCCATATCACGCCGGTGCTTCCGGAGAAGCTGACCTTCGTGCATACGGAGGAACTTGAAAAAGAGTATCCCGACCTGTCGCCACGTGAACGCGAGGCAAAGGCGGCGAAAAAATACGGGGCGATATTCCTTATCGGTATCGGCGCCCCTCTCGGCAACGGCGAGCCTCATGACGGTCGTGCGCCTGACTACGATGACTGGATTACACCCAACTCCGACGGCTATACCGGTCTTAACGGCGACCTGATATTCTGGAGCAATGTGCTCGACGCGCCGTTTGAACTCTCGTCGATGGGTATCCGTGTCAGCCCGGAGTCGCTGAAGAAGCAGCTTGAAATACGCGGATGTGAGGAGCGCGCCGGACTTGCCTTCCATAAGGCGTTGCTCAACGGCGAGCTGCCTTACTCTATCGGAGGCGGTATCGGACAGAGCCGACTCTGCATGTTCCTTCTCCAGAAGGCACATATCGGCGAGGTACAGGCGTCAATCTGGCCGGAAGACCAGGTTGAAGAGTGCAAGAAAGCCGGGATCAACCTCTTGTAATCTTTCTGACAGCTACGAGACACGCCAGCAGTGTCGCGGCAATTATAACGGGGAGACGCCATCGCGAGGCGTCTCCCTTTTCGCGTTGCGGCGGGATGGTGATTCTCACCGTGTCGACGCTCACTTCCCTTACTGTGTCGGTAAGCGTTACCGTGCGGTATAGAGTGCGCTGTCGCGTCTCTTTCACCGAATCGCCTTTTACCTCCACTCTCACGCTGTCGAGCATAAAGATGGTGTCGCGGCGCGCCGTGGAGCGGTAGAGCGAGTCGGAGGCGGTTGACTCTACCGGGGTGTAGGCAGTGCGTGTGCATGCCGCGTTTCCTGCAATGAGTATGAGGACGAAGAGTAACACGAATGATGCTTTCATGAGTCAAACGATGATAATTTTCTGTCGCGTGCAGCAATAAATGAATCAAATGAGTCGAAGATGTCGGATAACGCCACGAGCGCGCTGTCGTGACGCTCGCGGTAAAGCTGTGCCGAGCCGTCGCCCGTAGAGTTGAATCCGCGGAGCGCGCCTGTCACTCCCGACACCTCCGATATCAGCTTCAGCTGCTGGTCGACCATCGCGCTCACGCCGAGATTGCCGGGCGACGAGTGGAGCTGTTGCGGTCCGGGAAGCCCGGGCACACCGTGATATGCCACCATCCCGTCGGGGAGCGCCCAATTCTCAGCCACCTCGCCTATAGGCATGATGCGCGACTCCTGGTTGTCGGGAAAGAGCAACACGCCTTTCGCCGCAGTGGAGAGTATGCGGTCGTTGAGCGTCAGCAGGCGGTTGATATTGCGTTGCTGTTCGATGACATCCTCCACGAAAGAGTGTATTTCACCGTCGATAAATGGGTATAGGCGGAATATATAGGGATGAGCCGGAGCCGTGTACTCGTCGATGGTCTCGCCCGTGGGTGCGAAAAACCGGCATCGCCATTGCGGGGCGAGTTCCCAGCGGATGTGTAGCGGGGCTATGCCTTTCTTGCGTCGGCGCGCTTTTTCACGCAGCAGTGCCGGATGGCGCGACATCGGGGCGATGTAAAAGCGTCCCGTAGCCTCGTCGTGGCATCGCAGACGCTCCGTGGAGTCGAGAGTCCATGTCTCGATGAGGCGGCAAAGTCCCGCCCCGGCATGATAGAAATCGAGATTGTCGTTATGCGACTCGCCGGTGCTTGGCAGTGCGCGCGACCTGTTTTGCATGAATTCCGAACTGTAAATCTCCCTGATGCACAGCGCGCGGTTGCGGTCGCCGTGGGAGTGGCGCATCATCATCTGCATGAGCGACAGGTCGTGAATCTCGCCTATCAGCTCCACGTCGTCGCCGGTGTGACAGGAGTGTGACCCGATGAAGAAACGCGCCGGGCTTACCGGGAGAGCCGTTGCCGCCATGCGCTCGCCGTTGCGCTCCGAGATTACCCGCTGTATCGCACATCCGGATATGAGATATTCCTCAAAAGTGCGGGCATCGGTCTCGATGATGTCGGTGTTGCCGCCCGAAGCCTTGCGGGAAGCGCGGTAACATCCCACGACCGTCTTTACAAGCTGGCGTATGATATTGTTGGTCACGGGATTTTCGCCTTTTCTCACTCTCTGCTCGCGTTCGGTCATGTTTCCTTCGCCTTCGACTGTCACGATGTCGCCCCACTGGTCGCCGAAGGTGTAGCGTTTCATACGGACACGGCGTCCGCGCAGCGCGGCACACTGCTGCCACGCGATAAAGGCTTTCTGCATTGATGTGTTGTTGTTCATGGTGTGATTTCAGTGTAAAAAGATTGGATTGTGGCGAGAGCCGCCGAGTCGATATGGTAGATGTCAGGCTCGTCGATGATAGCCTTGACGGAAAGTGACGCGGCTCCCGGAGCCGGGGTATAGAGCCTCATTTTGTTGCCGTCGATTACCGCGACGGGCGATTCGGGACAGCCGCGGGAGTAGGGCGAACGCTGGCGGAGGGCGATGCGCGAGAGCGGGTCGGCGGTGACGGTGGCGGCTCTTCTCCATCCCTCCATCTCTACGGCAAGCACTTTCACCGTTTCTTCCGGCAGATTGACAATGCCTGTGCCGTCGTCGGCGATTGTGAGGGTGAGGCGGTCGCCTATCTCCACGGGGGCGAGCATGGCGGGGTCGGCTGCGGCGACAAGGCGTGAATACCAGTCGCGCATACGCGCCTTGATGATACTCTCCATGTCGTAGCCGCTTGAGGCGGTTACGCTGCATCCGGCGTTGACCGGCTGCGGGAGATAGCGCAACCGCCACTCCTGTAGCAGTTGCGCTTCTGTAAGATGCAGTTTCATAGGCAGCACGGTTTACTCTCCGCCAAGACCTTCATCGTCGCCTCCTTCATCAGGATCGGGAGGTGTCACCGGGGTCTCCGGAGCGGCGCTCACCTCGTCGGCGATTATCCTCACATGGGCGGTGGGATAGCGGAGCACCAGGCACGACGCCTCGGTGAGCACTGTCACGCGGGTGTTGCGCTGACCGCTCTTGCTAAGGTCGATGGGGAGTGTGCGGAAGGGGAGATGGATATACTTCTGAAGATACTCCGGGTCGATGATCATGCCGTCGTCGGGATGTCCGCAGGCGTCAAAGGTCTCGCTCAACACCACATAGAGCCGCCCGAACTTGGTGTGTATCTCGGTGAAGTCGATGCCCCAGCGTGTCACGGTCTGCGTCGCGCCGACTACCTTCACGGCTTCCATCGATGAAAGCGCCTCGATAAGCCCCGACCCGGCAACGAGTACCTTGCGCGACGAGGCTCCGCAGCCCGTGAATGCCTGACGCGACAGGTTGACAAGCATCTTGGGCGTGAGATTGCCCTTGGTGTAGTGGAAGTCATTGTCGGTCTGATGCCAGATGCCTTCGGTCATGAACACCTCGCCATAGCCCGCGCCCTTGTCAAAGCGGAAGCCTTTGCCGAAGAGAAAACTCTTCTCCATGCCCTGACGCATGTCGATTACGGCAAGTTCCTCCTGGTCGGAGAGTGTCCAGCCCACTTCTTTAGCCGCCGCGCTCTGGAGATTTCCGAGTTCGACCTGAGCCTTGAATATCTGGCAGTAATTTTTATGTTTCACGGGTATAGCCTGCGCCTGGGTGGTCTGCACGTCAAGTTCGGCGGCGGCTCGTCCCATTCTTATCACCTTTGTCCCGGCGGGAATTGCGGGGAATTGCATCGATTCGTCTTCGCGGCCGATGAAGCGTACCTGGATGGTACTGTTGTCATCGTCGACGGCTGTCACATAGCATACGCAGTCGTGCTTGCTGTCGCCGTCGGGCACGTCGGGAAGCAGCAGTGTCTCGGTGACACTGAATATTGCCGCGTTGTCGACTTTGAGGGCTCCTGACGGCTTGGAGTAATTGCCGGCGACAGCCTCGCTTACGGCAGATGAGGTGGGCACTGTGTCGACCGAGTAATATTCGGCGATCATGCTCTTGCAGTTGCGCGATGTCCCGGCGCGTGAAATCTGGTCGATAGGCGTAGCCATCGGTCTTACCTTGACTATGCGGCTGTCGATGTCGTTGAGAAGGAGGTCGGGTGCCGTTTCGCGGGTCACGGCGTTGGTGAGGGGTGAGCCGATGACGTGAGATGCGCCGGCGGCTCCGGTTACGATTTTCTGTTCCATGTTGTGTGTTGTTTAGTTTAAGATTTAGGGTTAGTCCCAGATGCTTCGGCGAGGCGAGGCGAAAAAGTCGCAGTTGCAGTCGCTGTCGGCAGCAGGGTCTTCTTCAGGGATATCGGCGATGGTAGCGCCGGGGGCTGGCAGAGTCTCGCCGGGAGCAGGTTCGTCCATGCGCGAGGAGGCTGCTTCATTCAAGCCTCGCAGATATCCTCTCTGCTCGGCTTCTTCAACGGCGGCTTTGAGCGCGTCGTCGGTAACGGTGGGTGAGTCATTGTTTTCCATAGCTGTATCGGTTGATGATTACACTGCAAAGTTAAGCTTCGGAAATGCCGGTTCAATGTACAAATGGGAAATTTTATTCGCTTCCCCTGCGGGAGAAGCGAATAAAAGGTTAAGAGGTTAAGAGGTTAAGAGGTTAGGAGTTGTCAGTTGTCAGATTTCAGTTGTCAGCGCGTAGCAGTAGGGGCGCCCGGGAGGGCGCCCGCGGGGTTGGTCGGGGACTTTAAGATCTCTAAGGTCTTTAAGGTCTCTAAGGACCTTAAGGTCGTTAGGGTCCTTAGGGAATGTTCCGGCTACGTGGTGAGGGTAATAAAAAAGCAGGGTGCGCCATCGCGCACCCTGCGGTGATATTTTACTGGTAAATCGTGATTACTTTACGAGAACCTTGCTTACCTTGTTGCCCTGACGTACAACATATACGCCGTTTTCGGGGTTGGCAACCTTAACACCCTGGAGGTTGTAGTAAACAGCGGGAGCGTTCTCCTCAGCAACTACTGAGTCGATACCTACAGTGCCTTCAGTTACAGAGAGAGTCAATTCCTTGGCGTTGAAAGAGAAGGTCCAAGTGCCCGCAGGAAGATTTACATCAAGGTTGTTGGCGTTTTCAGTTGTGAGCTCGATATCTTCAATTTCGCTCTCGATTACGATGCCTGCTGCAGTAGCTGCAATCCATCCAAGCTGATTGCCTTTTGTGTCCATCTGCTTGATACCGAATTGTCCTACTGCAGGAGCTTCAAAAGTGAAAGTTTTAACCCAAAGGTCGTTGCCGGCATTTTCAAGGTTAGTTGTTGCCCAGTCACCGGTAGCAAATGAACCATGAATGCCATAAGCTACTTCTACCTTTGCTTCTTCACCATTGACGGTAAGAGTCTTGGTGCTCAATTCAAATTTAAGCTCGGCGTTGGCGATTGCATCCCAACCGGTTGAAAAAGTTATGTTCTTATATACTGCGTCGTCACCTGTGCCCAGTACGGTCGGTTTGCCCAGCTCGATTACGCCGCCTTCAACTCCGTACCATGAAGTTGCTGGAGTCTCGTCAACAACCTCAGTAACGACTACCTTGAATTCCTTGAGGAGTTCGGGAAGCTTGATTTCATAAATTCCGCTTCCGGCTTCTGTTTCAGTCATGGGGTTGGCATCAGCCGACCATCCGTTGAAACCACCGGCAAGTGTAACCACTGTCTGAGCGTTCATTGAAATAGCTGCGAGTGCGGCAGCTGCGAATGCGTAAATTTTTTTCATGTAATTAATTGTTTAGAGATTATTAAAGTAAAATAAGTTTCGCTATAAGTATTTGTCGTGTCTTAAATGGGTAAGACGTATGTGGTATTACGTTTTACGTCAGCAAATATAACACTAATATTTTATATTCCAAAATAAAAGTGAAAAAGTTTGAATAAATTAGTACAAGAAGAGGGAGTGTCAAAATTTTGGCACTCCCTCTTTGTCAGTTAGACCGCTAAGATTTTATTTAGCGGTAAGAGTCATCACGTAAGGAATTTCAGCAAATGACACTGTAACATCATATTTGCCGGCGGTTACAGGTATATCTGCCCCCTTGAATGTGAGGTTGTTCAGTACACCTCCGAAGTCAAGTGTCCAGTCATGGTTTGCGCGGATTTTAAGTTTACCGTCGGTAAGCTCTACGTCGGTAGCTGTCCATGTAAGGAAATCCTTTGACGGCGTAAGGTCTACGTCGGCTTTCCAATCGTTGAAATCACCGATAAGACTGAGTGTAGTCATCAAGGATGCTTTGTAAGTCATCTTGACAACATTTGCCTCAACCCAGTAGAGACCGTTGTCGTTCACTTTCATCTGCACAGGCTTGTCCTCCTCGCCGGGCACCATAAGACCTCCGGAGTAGATTGTTCCGGTCTTGTCAATTTCAACGATTTCTTCATCCTGATAGAATGTGAGACCATTGGTGCTTGGCTGAGCTGTCATGAACCATTGCTTGTTGAGGTGAGCCGCTCCACTATAGGTAATATAGTCGGAGGTAGACAACATCTGCGCCTTCTTGAAGCCGAACGAACTTGCAGTACCGGGGCAATAGAGGAATTCCATCGCATAGGTGACAGCAAATGTCTTGTCTTCAAGATTAATGGTAACAAGATACGGACCTGCGGTTGCAATCACTCCGGCATTGGTGTCATCGCCTGTGGGCGACTCGGTGAGATATCCGTTTTGTGTCGAGCCTTCGTTGTAGGTGGCGCCATAAGCACCGTTCTCGTAATTTCCGGAAGTTACAGTGGATTGCGGAACAACTTTCCAATCAAATCCGGCTGTTGCCTGCGCCTCATCTACCTCTATCTTCAAAGAGAATGTCGGGTCGTCATAGACATTCAGGTCGGAGCTACGGTTAAACTTGATTGCACGGTTGAGATCCCAGTCGCAGAAAGAACCCACAAGATAATATGCTTCCTCGATAGTGTAGGGCTGCATCGGCACGACTGAATATTTATAGTCGGCATAATATGTGTCTTCACCTCCGAGGCGCATTACTGAAGTGCCTCGTACTGCATAGCCGGCAAAACGTGCATATACATCAAGCATCCCCGGCTTTTTGGTGATTACATCGCGGATAGCACCCTGGAGTACGCCCGGAGTCACGGATACAACATCGTCAGTTACTTCGGCATCAATGACCTTGGAGTTGCTGAAATCGGGTTGAGCCGAAATCTCAACTTTGAATGTCAGGTCGAAGTTGGATGGGAAATCAGTAAGTTCGGTTACTTTTGCAAGGCTTACGTTACCACCCTGTTCGCTCAGAGTTGTGAGATTAACGGCGTTTTCCGTGCTCTCACCCGAAGCCTGCTGTAGTTTCAGTCCTGCGGCTTCGAAAATTTCAGGCTGGGGATTTTCCTGACCCGGAGGATTGGGCAACTCAAAGTCGTCACATGCTGTAAGACCGAGAGTCAGTGCCATCCCGCATATTAAAGCTAATTTTTTCATAATTAGTTGAAATGCTTTTTTTGTTTAAACAATATTCGATTATTCCTCTCCGGGTTCGTTAAACACGGGTGTGAGTAATCCGTCGGTGTTGGTCTCAAGAGTGACATCATACTTGCCATACTTAAACCATACAACCGGTGACTTATCCTGTTCGAGGCTACATACGAGTGTCATCCAAGTGTCTTCTGCAAACCAGATAGTCCAGTTACCCTGACCACCCCATACTGCCTTGCCGGTGTATAGACCGTCAACAAAATCATCGCCGATACCGAGGTTAAAGAAGTTTGCCTCATTAGAACCGAACTGTGCGTTCTTGTCGTCCCAACCGTTAAGCTCGGTATAGAATCGGAACCATGACTGATCGTCAACCTTTGTGGGGTCCTTTGAGGGATCACATGCCGGGAAGAGGAACGAGCCTGCATAAACCTTTGAGCCGATGACCGGTTCAGTAAGGCGGAAATTATCGTAATATGATTTTTGTGTGGCATCAGGAGTCTTTTCTCCTGTAACAGTACCTACAATATAGATATATCCGGCAGTAGGCACTGCATAGAGTACCTGTACTTTATTATATGTCACGGCATTGTCAGAAACAATGAAGCTTCCCTCCACTCCCGGGATTTCGCAAGTAGCGCGGAAATATACAGGTATCTCCTTGCTGCCCTGATAAGCTGCCCAGTCTTCCTCACTCTGGATACCGAGCAACTTGCAGATGCCTACAGCGAGGTCATACGTGCGGAGGCTCATCACCGCATTGTTGGGGTCCTGGTTGGTAAGGGTGACATAGTTGGCTTCTTCATTGTCGGTGGCTTCCTTGAAATCGGCGCTAAGACACATCTGCGCGCCGTAAGTGGCTATCGCGGAGTAACCGTAGTCGGGCTGCGATGTCTCAAGCACGAATGTCGAGCGATTTTCGATGTCGGCACTCGTTGCGAGATACTGGTTTTGGAGAGCCGGGGTGTTTATCTTGAGCGATGTCGGATTGTGATAAACGGGTTCCTTTTCATTTTCGCAGGCGGTAAACGCTGTCGCAATGAGTGTCCCGGCAAGTAAATATATCAGTTTGTTCATTTTTATCATAAAGTTAAGTTGTCAGAAAAACAATTCTTTGTGATTAGTAACCGGGGTTCTGTTTATAACCTGATGCGGTTATGATATTGCTCGGATAGGGATACAGTTTAGTGTATTCCGGAAGGTCACGACCAAGTTCCGAGCCGCCTTTCCATTCCCAGGTATAGCCATAGCACCACTGTCCGTAGCGGATGAGGTCGGTGCGGCGTGTGCTCTCCTGATAGAGCTCACGGCAACGCTCGTCACGAAGATTTTCGGTGGTAAGCGTAGTGAAGGGATCTACACCCGCACGGGTACGGATAAAGTTGACATACTTGAGCGCGTCGGCCTGTGAGCCGCCACCGCCATTCATGATAGCTTCGGCAGCCGAAAGATATATCTCGGCAAGACGAATCACGCCATAGTCGCCACATGCCTGCTTGTCGCTTGCGGGAGGGCTCTGGAGATTGTCAATCTCACCATTGGCATCGATAGCGAAGTTGGTGTACTTGGGGGCAAGATAACCGTTGGCTCCCCAGCCCGATCCTGAAAGATTGGGATTGGATGAGGTGAAGCCGTCTTTGGAGGTACGCCAAAGTGCCACACGTGTATCCTTTGATACTGACATTCCGGGGTCGGTCCACTCAAATTTCTTTACAAATGACTCACGTGCCACCATACATTTCCAACCATCATTGATATTGTACCAGTTCATAGCGATATGGGCTGTCTCTTTGGGGTCAAACGCGTAGTCTACATTGTTGAATACATAGTCTACATTGTGAGTCCATTTCTTGTCGGGGTCAGTGGCATCTTTGTCATATTGCTTCTTTGCTTCATCGTATGCTTCCTGAGAGTCATAATCCTCGCGCACCGGAGCTTTTACAGTAGTGGTGACACCATTGGTTCCAACCCATCCTGAAAGAAGGAAGGCGGCACCGGAATATGATGTAAGCTCAATGCGGTCCTGCGGGATAGTCCAGATTATCTCATTGACAGCGTTAGCACCGCCGATGGCATATTGCTTGTTGTTGGCGGCGAAGAGCTGCACATAGTGCTCGGCGAGACCTGAATCCTGGTGACCTCCATGACCGAGGCGGTCGATGACATTTTTGGCATGGGCATAACATTTGTCATACATGGGAGAACCGGTAAACACCTCGGCATTCAAGTAGAATTTTACAAGCAGTGACTCTGCCACGTCAAGACCCACAAATCCGTAATGAGGTTTCTGGTTGGGCTCAAACTCCTTGACGATTTCTTCAAGAGATGCGGTAACAAGGTTGAACACCTCTGCGCGGGGGAGCTGTGCCGGAGTGGCGCCGATGGGTGTTGTCTCATCAGCATAGGGAACATCACCGAAGAAGTTGATGAAATAGAAATAACATCCTGCTCTTAGAATCTTGCACTGACGGATGTAATCCTGCGCCATTGCCATCTGGGATTCGTTAAGCCCAAATGCGTTTGACTCAACAGTCTGGATGAAGTCGTTGCAGAGTGTGATGTTGATCATCAGACGTGAGTAAAAGCCGAGCACAGCCGGTACGTCTGAAGTCACAAGGCCGTAGTTGAGATTGCCGTATTTGTCGGGGTCCCAGAGCCAGCATGCTTCATCGGTAGGAATTTCCTCAGCGATAAACATGGCGCGCTGGAAAGCAGCCATACCTCCATCGAAATCTTTTACCGGGGTATCACCGTTGGCTCCGTAAGTGGCAAACTGGAGATACACATCGGCAAGCACTCGGTTCATATATCCTTCCGGGTCTTTGCTGAAGTCGGCGGCTGTAATCGTACTGGGGTCGGTAGGCATCTGGTTCAGGTCGTCGGTACATGCTCCGAACCCCATCGATGCCGCAACAGCAGTTGCGATAAATATTTTGTTTATGGATTTCATATTTATATCCTGATTTTATTGTTTAATGGAACTATTAGAATGTAGCTACAAGACCAAGTGTGCAGGTGATGGGTCGCGGATAGCAGTTATTGTCGACACCGGAGAATACTTCAGGGTCAAGACCTTTATACTTGGTGATGACAAAAGGATTCTGAACCGCACCAAATAGGCGTAAGTTGAGGTTGCCGCTGAGAAGCTTGTCAAATGTGTAGCCGAGTGTGATGTTATCGCAACGGATGAAGCTTGCATTCTCAACGAAATAGCTGCTCTTGTTAAGCTGGGTGTCCTCTTTCTTGAACAGATATGTGTTGGCGAAGAGGTTGGTCAGCTGATACTGTGCGGCTGCTGTGTTGAACACGCGTGAACTTTCAAACTTGGGGTTGTTGTACACATAGTTGCCTACATTGGCGCGAAGTGAGATGCCGAGATCCCAGTTCTTGTAGGTGAAGTTATTGTTCCATGTGAAAGTGGCTTTCGGATCCTTTGAATGGAACTTTATAAGGTCACTGTCATTGATGATACCGTCAGCGTTCTGGTCAACATACTGTCCTTCAAGAGGATTACCGTCGGCGTCATATACCTGCTCATACACCATGAATGTGGATGCAGGCTCGCCGACCATGTGATATGAGATGCTTCCGCCTGTACCGTTCGGTATTGCTTCCGCACCAATCATGGTAGATGCTCCTGAGAGCTTGGTAATCTTGTTTTTGTTATATCCGAAGTTTAACGAGGTGTTCCAGGTGAAGTCACGGGTTACGATGGGACGGGCGCCGATGGTGATTTCAACACCGGTATTTTCCATATCGCCGATATTGTAGTTCATGAAATTGGATGTGTTGAATCCACCTACGGGGAGGTATGACAACAGGTCCTTGGTCTGACGCTTGTACCAGTCGGCTGCAAGGGTTATGCGGTTTTCAAGGAATGCAAGGTCGATACCGATATTCCATGTCGTAGTCTCTTCCCATTTGATATCGGGATTGTATGCGTTAGGATACAGAGGGTCAATCCATTGTCCGCTGCCTGACGGGTCAAGATAGTGGAAGCCGTTCTGATAAGAGCTTGTATAAGTGGCAAGATAGGGGAAATAATTGTTGATATCCTGCTGACCGGTGACACCCCATCCAAGACGAAGCTTGAAATCATTCATGAAGTCATGGGCGCTTTCCATGAATGGCATGTTAATGATTTTCCATCCGAGGGCAAGAGCCGGGAAAAGACCCCAGCGGTTATCTTTGCTGAAACGGGAACTTCCGTCGTTACGGAGGGTGAATGTAAGCAGGTAAGTGTCGTCAAATGTATAGTTCAATCGACCGAAGAATGATACAAGCTGTAACGGGGCTGCCCAACGGGTTAGGGGCGCATCGTTGTAGGTGTGACCGATATGGGCTTCTGTAGCGGGGTCGGTATTAAGTGTGTAGTTGCCTCCCTGATAGATGGAGTTCTCGGCGAAGCTGTTGTAGAAACCGAGGGTGTTGATGCGCGTTGCCTCGCGACCGTGGTAATCAAATCTCTGCCATGAATAACCCACCATTGCGTCTACATTAGATTTTATTACTTCAAAATCCTTGCGGTAATTAATGTAGAAGTCAAGAAGAGTGTTGCGCTGAAGTTCATACTTATGATATGCGGTTCCTGCTCCGTCATTGTAATTGCCGCGCCATGCCATGATTGAGTTCTGCTCAATATCGGTGTCCCATGTATTTTTCGATACTTGATATCCGAGGTTGAGGTTAAAGTGTAGTTCCGGTACCCAATGGAGGGCGTAGTCAATCTGGATATTTCCGGTTGAAGAATAAACTTCGCCTACTGCCTTGCGGTCGTTAAGAAGCTGAACAGGGTTTTGGGTTGCTTGTCCTTCCGGGCTACCGGTAGTCTGAGTAATGTTGTAATAACCGTTGAACATCGGGCGACCGAAGTTGCCGGTTGTGGGATAGTCATAGTACACAGGGAGTGTCGGGCTCATTGCGATTGCTCCGCCTATTGCGCCGAGGTCAGCTTCCTGGCTCTTGATGTAGCTGCCCATTACATTGGCGTTGATTGACAGCTTGCCATCAAAGAATTTCGGAGACAGGTTGATGCCGACAGTTGTACGCTGCATGCCGGAGGTCTTCACGATACCCTTGTTGTTGGTATATGATGCGTTTACGCGATAGGGAAGGATGCCCGCAGAACCGCCGATTGACAGGTTGTAATCCTGCGAGAACGAGGTGCGAAGCACTTCTTTTTGCCAATCGGTATTATAAATCGGATTCCCGTTTTCGTTTACAAACTCATTCAGGAGGTTGTTGGCGCGTTCATTGCCGTATTGCTTGATTACACCGGCAAATTCATTTGCATCCATAAGGCTAAGGGTCTTACGCGCGGTGTTGATGTGCCAGTTGGCAGCGAAGTTAATCTGAGGCTTTCCGCTCTTGCCTTTCTTTGTAGTGATGATGATGACACCATTAGATGCACGGCTACCGTAGATCGCGGTTGCTGATGCATCCTTAAGGATGGTCATTGTCTCGATGTTCTGCGGATTGACCATAGTGAGCGCGTTTGTTCCGCCGGCAGTTGACTGGTCAGTCATAGGCACACCGTCAATCACGATAAGAGGGTTGTTGTTCGCAGACAGTGATGAACCACCACGAATACGGATTGTCGCATTACCTGTAGGGTCACCACCGTTAGTAGTTACTGTCACACCGGGGCTTGCTCCGACGAGAAGGTCCTGGGCGGATACTGCCATACCGGCATCTACATCGTCCGGTTTTATCATGGCGACTGAACCGGTGGCGTCGCTCTTTTTAACCACACCGTAACCGATTGCTACGACTTCGTTGAGCACTACGGAGTTCTCGTCGAGAGTCACGTCGATGGTGGTTTGTCCGTTGACTGCAACTTCCTTGGTGTTGTAGCCTACGTAGGAAAACACGAGGGTGGCGTTGGGCGCTACTTCAAGACGATAGTTACCGTCGAAGTCGGTGGCTGTTCCCACCTGCGATCCTTTTGCCAGGACACTCGCTCCGATCAGGGGCTCACCGGTGTTGTCGGTCACAGTACCGCTGACGGTAATTTTCTGCGCCAACGCCGGGAAAGAAAGCATCAGGACCATCAGTGTGACAATCCAAGCCTTCCGGTTCATTTGAAAACAAATGTTCTTCATGCAAGAGTTTGTTTAGTTTTACATTATTTATTTATCTCTCATTTTCAATTAAATCGCTTCATGGCAGTGTCAGTTTCAGGTTGACTTTGCCGGCATTAAAAAGAGGCAGGTAGACGCTTGGTATCCATTGACTGTCGCCGACACTCTACCGATGCCGTCAGTCGCTGGATTCAATAATGTAACTTGTTGTTTCTTAAGACTCTATCTAACTATCTTTAACGCTTTCTTATCTCTTCACTCCTTCTCTTGGAGTGCTTGGAAGTAAGTACAGGCGCAAATATAAATCTTTTTTAAAGAACTTTGGTTAAAAATACTCTAAAATACCAACCTATTCACGAAAATTAACATAATTTAAGCCTAATGTAACTATTCAGCGACTCCAACTGCATGATTACAATTAAATTGTAGGGATGCTCCCCGGAGCATCCGCCGCCCATATGATCCATTAACTCTGTTTTTGGATGCACCATGGTGCATCCCTACCTGATAATGAGGCTTTTATATTGACAATATTCACTGAACAGTTACCCTTAGCGCCCTTAATGCCTTTAGAGCCCCTTCCGGGCGCCCTCCCAGGCGCCCCTAGAGCTCCGCGCTGCCAACTGACAACTGCCAACTCCATCCCCGAAAGGGGATAATCTAAATTTAGCCGTCGGTTGAGCGAAGCGATACCGACGGAAAGCGAATATAAGCGGATGTTTCCGCAGGAATCATCACGGTGCAAAATTGATGATTCCCTATCGGGAAACATTCCAGAGAGAAGCCACTATCCCGGGGTTTCGCTACGCTCAACACCCCGGATACAAACAGATGATGCCCTTCGGGCAACCACATGCCGAGGATACGCGCTGCCCTCTCAGGCACCCCTACAGCTCCGCGCTGCCAACTGACAACTCTATCCCCGAAAGGGGATAATCCAAATTTAGCCGTCGGTTGAGCGAAGCGATACCGA
>OGGB01000051.1_pt1 | contig 97096 bp, 105 predicted proteins | sample 1571111 | NCBI WGS metagenome assembly OGGB01 (sample SAMEA2582067, study PRJEB24529) | metagenome | biome: Human gut stool | place: China | collected 2011
AATCTTTCGAGATGCTTTGTTTGCAATATTCCTTTTCACCTGCTTTTGCTTGTCCCAACCAAAATGAAATTTCATCTTTATTTTTGGTAAAATACAATGCGTCGTACCCAGTAATTTCTTGTCTTGATTTTATCTCAGTATGTTTCGCTCTAACAACCAATTTTTTAGCATTCAATGAGTATCTTTGAATGAATAAATCTAGTAATACTTCACCTAATAAACCATCGGTTTTTTCATTTTTCCGTTGTGGCAATCTTTGTGCATATGCATATTTAGCAGCTGATCTTAAATCATCTAGAAAATTAAATTTATTATCATATTCAAGAATCTCGTCTTCAGAAAATGTGTAAAATACAATATCATCAATTACCAAGTTAGATAATTCATCCAAAGATGTAGAATCACATAAATGGCTAAATCCTTGGTATGTATAATTATCCTTTTTAGAATCATATTTTATTATTAATTCATCTATTTTACTAGTAATTAGATTATTAAAAAGTGTTTTGTAATCTTTCTTCATATATAGTACCTCATTGTATTATAATATAATTAATTTTCACACAAGTGAGCATTGTTCACTATATAAGTAAATTATATATTATTCAGTCTGCTTATGCAAGATTTTTGTAGATTTTAAAAGACTAAAAAATATAGAATCTGAAAATTTTCTGTTTTCTTAACATTACACCAAACCATAACAATAAAGCTGACTACATAGATATACTAATAATTTTGCATAGAAAAAAGTCACGACTGCATATGCAATCGTGACTGAGTTGGTGGAGATGAGGGGAATCGAACCCCTGTCCGAAAAAATCTTGCCAAGGGTTTCTCCGAGCGCAGTTGGTGTTTTAAATCTCCCTCGGTGCATCGCCCATCAACAGGCTATGCACTTTGGCAGCTCCTAAGCTGTGACAGAGTTCGGAGCGCTCCCCTGTTCACATTTACCTCTAATCGACGCCCCTTACACAGCCGAGGTACTCCGTGCAGGAACGAGCAGCACTCAGGCTGCTAAAGCAACTGTTTTGTTGTCAGTTAATTTTAAAAGTTGCGGATTTTATGGCGGTTCCGCACCGCCGCTCGCTTACCAAGGTTTGAAATCCCCGTCGAAACCTTTACATCCCCATATTCAATTTAAAAATTTTATATTGAAAACCTGTATTCGGTAACAGGCTTATCAAGTATTTTTTCACAACAGACAAGACAACATTCAATATGCTTTGTGTTCTGCTCAATCGGTGAATATATCACAGCCGTTTTCAAATCGCTTTTGTTCGAATCATCCATTGCAAAAGCAACAACACCGTCATCGGTTGCCAATCCGCCCATACCTTTGAAAGGTTTGTCAAGCTCATCAGAAAGGCAGAATATCACTGAGATTTCATCGTCACACGAATACTCAACATACGGAAGCACAACATCATTTTCGACAAATTCTTTCATCTCGGAATTATCGGCTGAGTTCAAAAGTTTAAGATTTTTAATCACAATCTGATTTTCGCCGTCAAAAATTTCAATCGGAATATTTACTTCCTTGCCAACTTCAAGGCTGAGTTTTGCTAACGGATAATCTGTCTTTTGATATTTTGAAAATATTATTTCAACATTCTTTGTCAAATCAAGCAAAGACAAATCATCAATCTTATTCTCAAGTTCAATAAAGTTTATGAACAGAGAATCAAGAGGAGCGTCGAAAAGCCTGTCGCTCTTCCAACCGAGTTTCATAAACTCTGAGATGATATATGACCTTGTTAATTCGCAACATTCAAGCGTTTCGCCGCATACAGAGCTAAAGTCAAAACGCTGTCCGTCAATTACAATTGCGGAAAAATCATCGGATAAATCAGATTGATTTTTCTTTTCAAGAATGATATTTTCTCTCAAAGTCAAATCTTCACAGGAAATATCATCTTTTGAACAATTGAAATTCAACAGAACAAGCTCGGTTTTATCGTACAAATTTGCAAATCCGAGTACGGAATAATCGATATCAAAGGCAGAAAAGTCCCGTCCGATTAAGATAAAATCGCTGTATTCCGAAATATCTTCGTACAAGCTACGCAAACTCATAATAACACCAAACTATCTTCTCTGTTCTTTAATGGCACGCTCCATATCACGCTTTGCGGAGCGTTCTGCCATATCGGCACGCTTATCGTATAGCTTTTTACCTTTGCAGAGTCCAACCTGAAGTTTTACCTTGCTGTCCTTGAAATACAGACTAATCGGGATAAGTGAATATCCCGTCTGCTTAACCGTGCCGTAGAGCTTTAAAATCTCTTTTTTGTGCATAAGAAGTTTTCTGACACGCATAGGGTCACGGTTAAAAATATTTCCCTGTTCGTAAGGAGAAATGTGCATGCCGTTGACAAAGATTTCACCGTCAACAATTGAACACCAGCTGTCCTTGAGATTTACTCTGCCGGCACGCAAGGATTTTACTTCCGTACCGCAAAGCTCAATTCCGGCTTCATATGTTTCCTCGACAAAATAATCGTGTCTTGCCTTTTTGTTCTGGGCAATCGTTTTCATATTTGCCACCGCACATCCTCCTTTCTACTGTGGAATACAAGATTATACTACTGTTTTGACAACTTGTCAATAGTTTAAATCAAGAAATTAAATTTCATTTCTGCCCTCAAGAGCCTTTGCAAGGGTGTATTCATCAGCATATTCAAGGTCACCGCCAACGGGGATACCGTAGGCAAGTCTTGTCACCTTTACACCAAGCGGCTTTAAGAGCTTTGAAATGTACAGAGCCGTTGCATCGCCCTCAACGGTCGGGTTGGTTGCCATAATGACCTCCTCAACCGATTCCTCGTTAAGCCTTGCAAGCAGTTCTTTTATTGTAAGGTTGTCGGGACCGATATCGTTAAGCGGTGAGATTGAACCGTGGAGAACATGATAAACGCCCTTAAATTCGTGGGTATTTTCAATAGCCGTAGCATCTCTCGGAGTTTCAACAACGCAGATAACGGAATGATCTCTTGCGGGATTTGCACACACGGGACAAAGGTCTTTGTCTGTAAGATTACAGCATTTACTGCAATAGTGAATCTTTGTGTGGGCGTCCATCACCGCACCCGCAAGCTGTTCCGCTTCTGTTTTTGACAGATTGAGAACATAATATGCAAGTCTTTGAGCGGTTTTGTTACCGATTCCCGGCATTCTTTCAAACTGCTCCACCAAATTTTCAAGCGGAGCAACATTATATCCCGACATAATCAGAACATTCCCGGAATGTTAAGTCCGCCTGAGATTGTTTCCATTTTGTCCTCTTTTTCCTTAGCGGCTGCTCTGATTGCCTCATTTGCGGCTGCCATAACGAGGTCTGAGAGCATTTCTACATCCTCGGGATCAACAACTTCGGGTGAAATCTCAACCTTTGTGAGTTCCATTTTGCCTGTTACTGTAACCTTAACTGCACCGCCGCCGGCTGTTGCCTCATACTCTTTTGTTTCGAGTTCCTTTGATGCGGCCTCCATATCATCCTGAAGTTTCTGAGCCTGACGGGCAAGCTGCTGAATGTTGTTTGCTCCGCCGCTGCCGTAACCCTTTGGTAATCTTGCTTTCATAATTTTATCTTCCTTTCGGTTATTCTTGTGTTATTATTACATCGCTTCCCTGCAAGCTTTCAATAAGCTTGTCAACGGGATCGGTTTTTTCTTCTTGTTTTGCACTCGGTCTTTTATACGGGCCGAGATTATAGTGCTGACCTGTTGTTTCTAAAATAAGCTGACGGATTTCCTGTCGTCTTTCGTTATTTTTGAGGAGTTCAAAAGCCATTTCATTATCTGTGTCAATCAGCAAATATTTTCCACTTGTGTAAGCGGCAGAATTTGCAAATGCCGCCGCAATTGCCCTTGAAACAGGTTTCATATTGTTGACTACCTCTGCCCAATCAGGAAAAGGCTGTGCGTTATTATAGATTGCATCAAGGTCAACGCTCTGTCTTTGAGCTGTTTTCTTAGGCTTTTGCTGTGCAGAAACGGATTGTTCCTGTATTGGCTGAACAGGCTGTTTCGGTGTCGGCATCTCAACAAGAGGCGTCGGAATTACCGGCTCGTCCTTGATTTTTTCCGAAACAGGTTTTGTTTCCTGTAACTTTTCGGGTTCGGAATTTTGAACCTCGGGTTTTGGAGTTTCACTCTGAACAGACTGTGGTACAGTTTGCGCCTGTTCGGGAACATAGTTCACCTTTATTCCCTTTTTAACAGCCTTTTCAAGGGCGGTTACCCTTGCAGTCAAAGCCTCAATTGTACCGTCAAGCTCTGCCGATGACAGCTTTACAACCGCCATTTCAAGCTCTGTTCTGTCGCCTGTTCCCCTGCCCATATTCTGATATGCCTTTGAAAGCACATCCATATAATAAACAATGTCGGCAAGCGAGAGGTAATCCGACTGCGTTTGAGCCTGTTCAAACTCATCGTCAGCCATAATCACGATATCCCTCGGATTTTTTACCGACTTTATGAGCATAAGCGTTCTGAAATGCGAAAGCAATTCATCACAAAGCCTTGCCATATCCTTTGACTCACCGTAAAGCCTGTCAACAATTTCAAGTGCCTTTGCTGTGTTCTTATTGATTACACAGTTGGAAAGCTCAAAAAGATATGTCTTTCTCGCAAGTCCTGCGGCACTGCGAACAACATCTTCATCAATTTCCGAGCTGATTGCAATGCATCTGTCAAGAAGCGAAAGAGCATCTCGCAACGCACCGTCAGCAACAGATGCGGCAAGCATTGCGGCACTGTCGCTCAGCGTCACGCCCTCCTGATTTGCAACATAGAGCAGTCTGTCTGCTATTGCACGAGGTGGGATTCTGTGAAAATCGAAACGCTGACAGCGTGACAGAATTGTCTGCGGAAGCTTGTGAACTTCGGTAGTTGCCAGAATGAATATGACATGCTCGGGAGGTTCTTCAAGCGTTTTGAGCAAGGCGTTGAATGCCTCGGTTGTGAGCATATGAACCTCGTCAATGATGTAAACCCTGTATTTGCACTTTGCGGGCTTGAACTGAACCTCGTCAATAATCTGACGGATATCATCAATTTTTCTGTTGGATGCGGCATCCATTTCGACAATGTCGAGGATACTGCCGTCGTCAATTCCCTTGCAGATTTCACATTCACCGCAGGGATTTCCGTTTACGGGATGAAGGCAATTGACTGCCTTCGCAAGAATTTTTGCACAGGTAGTTTTGCCCGTACCTCTTGAACCCGTAAAAAGATATGCATGGTTAAGACGGTTGGTGCTGATTTCGTTTAAAAGAGTTGTGGTTATGTGTTCCTGTCCCGAAACATCGGCAAAGGTTTTCGGTCGCCACTTTCTATAGAGTACCTGATACAAAAATTCACCCCGCAATCAACAAAAAATGCAAGCCGTCAGCCGAAATAACGGCAATCGTACAAATGAGTGAACGACAGACTTACTGCATCGCATCGGCAATACTGCTTAATGCTGCTCGGTTCCCCGCCTGACATGATTCACAGACCCCAATCGTACAGGGCCTGTCGCTCACTTAATTGCACGCTTTTTGACTTCTTGCAATTCTGAACTAAATTATTCATTTCTTTGTTCGTAAAAAGAAATATATTGTACAAATGAACACCATTGCAAGACAAGCTGATTGTTCAGTCTGCTTCACAACGAGGCTATTATACCATAACCGATTAATAAAATCAATAGGTTTTGGTTATTTTTATTGTTTGCAGTCGCAGAAAGATATCGTCTGTTTTGCAACGGCAAACCTTGTTCACCGTTGCAAATGAATACACATTTTTGATTAAATCATAAGTTATGTGAATAAACAAAATCTTACATCAATGCGGGCGTCCAATGAACGCCCCTACAGCATAGACTGCATAAACACTTGCAATTTTACACTCGGGCATAATATGCTGTTTATTATGCAATCTATCTTCACGAATTGGAAACGGCGTCTCGCCGTCAATTTTTAATTTGCTAAGATTTCCCTTGCAACGAATACACCGCCGGCGCTGGCATGAGAAAGTGAATGTGTAACGCCGCTACCGTCACCGATGATATAAAGTCCCTTGTGGGGCGACTCGAGATGCTCGTCAACATCAACTTCCATATTATAGAACTTGACCTCAACACCGTAGAGAAGTGTGTCATCGTTGGCTGTGCCGGGGGCAATTTTGTCAAGAGCATAAATCATTTCAATGATACCGTCAAGGATTCTCTTTGGAAGCACAAGACTCAAATCGCCCGGTGTTGCATCAAGAGTCGGAACAACAAGTCCTTCTTTGATTCTGCTCGGATTGCTTCGGCGACCTCGAATCAAATCACCGAAACGCTGAACAATTACACCGCCGCCCAGCATATTGCTAAGACGGGCAATGCTTTCACCATAACCGTTGCTGTCCTTGAAAGGCTCTGAAAAATGCTTGCTGACGAGGAGTGCAAAGTTTGTGTTCTCTGTCTGCTTTGCCTTGTCTTCATAGCTGTGACCGTTTACTGTGATAATGCCGTTTGTGTTTTCGTTTACAACGCAACCCTTCGGATTCATGCAGAATGTACGCACATTGTCCTCGAACTGTTCTGTGCGGTAAACAATCTTGCTTTCGTAGAGTTCGTCTGTGAGGTGTGAAAAGATTGCGGCAGGGAGCTCCACACGAACACCGATGTCAACACGGTTCGACTTTGTGGGAATATTAAGGTTATGACAAACATGTTCCATCCACTTGCTGCCGCTTCTGCCGACTGAAACAATGCACTTTTTGCACTCATAATTTTCATCGGCTGTGTCAACAAGGTATCCTTCCTTATCATTGCCGTTCTTGAGTTCAACATTTTCAACAGGTGTATCAAAGTAGAAATCAACCTTGTTTTCAAGGTAATCATAAAGATTTTTAAGCACAATGTAGTTGATGTCCGTACCGAGATGACGGACTGATGCGTCAAGAAGATTAAGCTTATTCTGTAAGCAAAGCTTCTTAAAGCTTGTGCCTGCTGTGGAATAAAGCTTTGTACCCTCTCCGCCGAACTTCATATTGATTTTGTCAACATATTCCATAAGCTCAATAGCTTTTTTCTTGCCGATATGTTCGTAGAGCGTGCCTCCGAAATCGTTTGTTATGTTGTACTTACCGTCCGAAAATGCACCCGCACCGCCGAAACCGCTCATAATGGAACAGGTTTTGCATGAAATGCAATTTTTAACTTTGTCACCGTCAATCGGACATTTTCTCTTTTCAAGAAGATGACCTTTTTCAAATACGGCAACCTTTATTTCAGAGTTGTTTGTTACAAGCTCATATGCAGAAAATATTCCGCCCGGACCTGCTCCTACAATAATAACATCGTACTTTTTCATTATCATTTTCTCCTTTATTTGTTGTGGGTAACATTTAAGGGCAATAAAAAAAACCGCCAAAACATAATACTACGCCCCTTAACGGGGATTATAGTAAACTGTTTAAGGCAGTTTGTAGAAACACCCGTCCGTATTACGGGCTTATACAATCCAACTTCTGCACACGGCAGAAAATTGTTCTGATAAAAGTCATCAAAACCTTGGCTATTGTAGCAAATAATATCACAATTGTCAACAGAAAAATCGCAAAAATTTAAAATAATTTATTTTTCCTTATTCGCATAATAAGCCGCATAAAAATCGGGCAACAATTATGTTACCCGACAAATGCTTAAATATTATTCGTACTTTTCTGCAACCTCACCAAGACGCTTGTAGATGCTATTTTCGGGAACATAACCTCTTACAAACGAAAGCGGATAGATGTTGGTGTTTCTGCCGATTACCGAACCTGGGTTAAGAACGCTGTTGCAACCTACCTCTACGTGGTCACCGAGCATTGCACCGAACTTTTTAACATTTGTGTCAACCTTATCGCCGTCGCAAAGAACAGTTACAAGGCTCTTGTCACTCTTGAGGTTTGATGTGATTACACCTGCGCCTGTGTGTGACTTGTAGCCGAGAATACTGTCACCGATGTAGTTATAGTGCGGAGTCTGAACACCGTCAAAAAGAATTGAATTTTTAAGCTCTGTTGAGTTGCCTACAACTGCACCCCTGCCGACAATTGCATTACCTCTGATAAAAGCACACTGTCTGATTTCGGCATCTTCGCAGATAATGAGCGGACCGCCGAGAAATGCGGAGTCAAAAACCTTTGCACTTTTTGCAATCCACACATTTTCTCCCCTCTGCTCGTAGATTTCGGGATCAAGAGTTTTTCCGAGTTCAATGATAAATTCGCTGATTTTCGGAAGAGCCTCCCACGGATAATCAACGGTTTCAAGCAAGGGCTTTGCAATAGTCCTGCTGTAATCAAACAGATTTTTTGCCAATAATTTTTCGTTTTCCATTTTTAACATTTACTCCCAATATATATTATTATTTTAAAGAATTTTAAAGTTTTATACCTCAACAAAGAACAGCCAGTAACCGCTTGCGTCCTTTCCCGCAACAAACTCAACTCCTCCGCTTATGTACTTTGAAAATACATAGCTTTTGCCGTTCTGAGGATTTGTCACGGTGGCACAACTGCCCTCATGAATCCAACGCTCGTTGAAAACATTAATTCCCTTGATGAGAAAAGACTCTTTTGAGGTTTTGCCGACAAATCTGTAATTTTTCATAAAATCAGCCTTCTTTAACCTTTTGCGGTGACAGCCTGTTGTCAAGGCCTGTCTTTTTAAACACAAGCACAACAACAACGGCACAAATCACGCCGAGTAACATTCCGCAGAGAACATCTGACGGATAATGAACATAGTTATAAAGTCTTGAGAATACAATCAAAAGCGCAAGTACAAGTGCAGGAATTCCGAATCGTTTGTCCTTGATAAGCATAACAGTTGCCGCCGCAAGTGACGAACAGCTGTGTCCCGAAGGAAAGCTGCTGCCTGACGGAATGGCTATGTTAAGCCCAAAGTCGGGATTCAACTCAGACGGTCTTGCTGAATAATCGATATTCGCCATAAACGGCCGTGGTCGGTTTATAAGATTTTTTATTCCGATTTCACCGACAAGAAAGCCGATTGCCATTGCAACAAGCATCATAACTCCCATTGAGCGAGTTTTTTTAAAAATTATAAACACAATGCCGACTGCAATCCAGAAAAGTCCCATTTCACCAATATAGCTGAAAAAAGCCATAATCGGATCAAGAAAAGAGCATTTAAATGTGTTCTGAATAAATTCAAGAACCGCGGTGTCAAATGATTGAATCATATCAAAGAATGACATATCATTTTCCTTTCATAATATCATTATAACAACCAAAAAACAGAATGTCAAATTAAATAAATTTTAAGTTATTCACATTCATATTTTGCAAGTTTAGCATAAAGTGCTTCGTCAACAACAGCCTCAACCGAAAGTCCTTCGGCAACATATTCTTCATAAATGAGAGTGCCTTTGTTGCGGATTTCGTTTGCAAGACCTGCCTGTGCAAATGGCAGAAGAATTTTTACCCTTTTCATTCTGACGGGAATATTGTTCTCAATTGCATTAAGAAGTTCGTCTATACCCGTGCCGTTCTTTGCGCTTATGCGAACACAGGCTTTAAAGTCCTGTGCAAGCATAGTTTCGTCAAGCAAATCGCACTTGTTGAGAACGGTTATAATCGGTGTGTCACCGCAGCCGAGGGATTCAAGCAAGTCGGTTGTAACCTGCATATGTGTTCTTGCCTCGTCACTTGATGCGTCACATACATTTAGAATAATATCCGACTGTGCCGCCTCTTCAAGGGTTGAGCGGAATGCTTCAACAAGGTGGTGCGGAAGTCTGCGAACAAGTCCTACCGTGTCAATCATCATAACGGTTATACCGCTCGGAAGCTTCAACGCTCTTGAGGTGGGATCAAGCGTTGCAAAAAGCTTGTCCTGTGCAAGCACACCTGCGTCTGTAAGACAGTTCATAAGAGTTGACTTGCCTGCGTTTGTGTAGCCGACAATCGCACAGGTTATTACACCGTCTTTTTTTCTGCGTGAACGCAACATCTGACGATGCTTTTCAAGGTCGGAAAGCTCTTCTTTCAGGCTTTCAATTCTTCTGCGGATATGTCGTCTGTCGGTTTCAAGCTTTGTTTCACCCGGACCTCTTGTGCCGATACCGCCGCCGAGTCTTGACATTGCGATACCCTTGCCCGTAAGTCTTGGGAGCATATATTTAAGCTGTGCAAGCTCAACCTGAAGTTTACCCTCTTTTGACCTTGCTCTCTGGGCAAAAATATCGAGAATAAGCGTTGTTCGGTCAATTACTCTGACATCCGTTTCAGCCTCGATATTCTTAATTTGTGTCGGAGAAAGCTCGCTGTCGAACACAAGCAAATCTATCTCCTGCGATTCGCAGATTTCGGCAATCTCGGCAAGCTTGCCTGTGCCGACAAAAGTACCCTTTTCAATTTTTTGCAGATTCTGTGTTACCGACAAAACGGGATCTGCTCCCGCACTTTTCACAAGTTCAAAAAGTTCGTCAAGTGACGCCTGTGCGTCATATTCGCCCGTGTCAACACTGACGAGCAATGCACGGGTAATTTTTTCTTCGTTACTTTTAAGCTCCATAAAATCCTCACTTGAAGTTATTTATTCATACTTTTGTCAAAACAGGTTTTCATATCCTCATCCGTGATTTTTCGGATAGGCTTGCACGGATTTCCCACAGCTACGCAGTCGGACGGAATATCCTTTACAACAACGCTTCCGCCGCCGATTACAACATTACTTCCGATTGTGACGCCCGGCATGACCTGAACTCCTCCGCCAATCCACACATTGTCGCCGACAGTAATCGGATAGGCATATTCAAAGCCTGCGTTTCTTCTCGGATAATCAACAGGATGACCTGCCGTGTAAAATCCGCAGTTTGGTGCAACAAAAACATTGTCACCGAATTTCACCTTTGCACAGTCGAGAATCACCATATTGTGGTTTGAATAAAAATTTTCACCGAGTTCGATATTGTAGCCGTAGTCGCACCAGAACGGAGCGGTAATGCAGAAATTTTCCTTTGTACTGCCGACAATTTTCTTTATCAGATTTTTTTGAGTTTCTTCATCTTCAAACGGAAGATTGTTGTACTCTCTGCAAAGATTTTTAACCGAACAGCGTTCATTACGAAGCTGTTTGTCGCCCATTGCATTATACATCTGCGAATTAAGCATTTTTTCTTTTTCAGTCATAATTTTCTCCGTTAATAAATAACATATCAAAATTTACATAACAACGCTTATTATATTATAATCTCACCTTCAATACAAGTAAATCAAAAAATTAATTTACTTTTCAACTGACAACAAAATTCAATTTTAAAATTCATAGGGAGGATAATGGGACAGCGGTCTTTTGTATAATATAGTTACATTGAAAATATCAATGAAATTTGCAGAAAAAACGATTAAATTATGAGATTCCGTTTTAATTTGAGGAGGAATTATTATGGAAGAAAAAAGAAAAACCGTCACATCAACCGAAGTAAAACGCAGATACAATCAAAAAGTTTACAGTAAAATTTCATTTTCCGCCCCAAAGGAACTTGTTGAGGAATTCAGAGGGGTATGCAGAAATATCGGAATTTCACAGGCAAGTGTTTTCAAAAAGTTTATCGCCGATTTCGTTGAAAAGTACAGATAAAATCAAAACCACTCGTTGAACGGATTGTTGCAGTCTGCAGAAAAGCCCGAAATTCAAGCTGACCGAATTTCGGGCTTTTTATTTTTTGGATTTAAAATTTTTTCAACCTGCTGTTTCAATTTGCAAAAAATTTTAAGAATATATATTCAAAGAAATAAAACTGTGGTATAATGATGAAGAGTATATACAAGGTATGTACAGGCAACACAGGTTGTCTTTAATTAAGGAAGTGGCAAAATGAAAAAACTATTTACTATTATTGTGTGCAAGGTTCTGAAATTTGTCGGAGGATTGCTCGGCAAGGGCAGCAGTCTGCCGGGACAGATTGCGCTTAAACTCTGCCCTGATATTCTCGGACGAATTGAACTGCCGAAATATATTGTTGCCGTAACAGGCAGTAACGGCAAGACATCTACCGTTGAGATGATTGCACATATTCTTTGTGAAAGCGGCAAAAAAGTTGCCTGGAACAAAGAGGGTTCTAACCAGATTGAGGGCGTTACAACTCTTATTCTCGGCAGTTGTACTCTTTCGGGCAAGGTTAAATCGGATATTCTTCTCATTGAAAGTGATGAACGCTTTGCAAAATATACCTTCAAATACATCGCACCGACTCATTATGTTATCACAAACCTTTACCGTGACCAGCTCACACGAAACGGTCATCCGGAATGGGTTTACAATGCCGTAAAGGATAGTATTCATCCCGAAACTCAGCTTATTCTTAACGCCGACGATCCGCTTGTTTCGTGCTTTGGCTACGGCAGGGATAATGTTGTATGGTTCGGTGCAGGCAATCTTCCGACCGATACAAAGGAGTTTGTCGGTGTTTATAATGACGGTGCATATTGCCCTCACTGCAAATCTCCTATGACATATTCAAGCTATCACTACGACCACATCGGCAACTATGAATGTCCTAACTGCGGTCTTAAAAGGCAGGATACAAGCTACACAGTTACATCTGCCGATCTTGAAAAAGGCGAAATTACAATCAACAATAAGTACAAGATTGAACTTACACTCAAATCGCTTTATAATGTTTACAATTTGCTTGCGGCATTTACCGTTGCGTCAATCACAGGTGTTGACGGCAACACAATTGCAAAGAGCCTGAGCAATTATGTTCTTAAAAACTTCCGTGTTGTAACATTCACGCTCGGAAACAGAAAGGGTACGCTTGTTACATCAAAACATGAAAACAGCATTTCGTACAATCAGTCACTCAAGCTTGCCGCATCCGACAAGGATAAGTGCGATGTTTTGATTATTGTTGACGCAGTCAGCAGAAAATATTTTACAAGCGATGTTTCATGGCTTTGGGACATCAACTTTGACCTTCTCAAAAGCGACAATGTAAAGAACATTGTGCTTGCAGGAACATATTGCAATGACCTTGCAACAAGATTTTCTTTCTCAAAAGTTGACAAAAACAAAATCAAGGTTATCAAGGACATTGAAGAAGCCGTTGATTATCTTGACAATGACCGCAAAGAAAAGATTTATGTAATTACCTGCTTCTCAGACAAGGGTAAATTTCTTGAAAAGGTAAAGGTGGACTGATTATGAAAATTCTTCATTTGTATCACGATATAATGAACCTGTACGGAGAATATGCCAATGTTTCTGCGCTTGAAAGAATGCTCGAAAAGAGCGGTGTAAAATTTACAACCGACAGGCTTACCCTGTTTGACAATGCCGACCTGGGCGATTACGATTTTATCTACATCGGTTCGGGTACAGAAAAAAATCAGAAGCTTGTTTTGCAGGATTTTAAAAAGTACAAGGATTTCCTTGTTGAATACATCAACAGCGGCAAGGTAATTCTTATGACGGGCAACTCGTTTGAAATGCTCGGAAAAACAATTACAGACTCTGACGGCAAGGTTTTTGACGGACTCGGAATTTATGATTTTACAGTTACCGAGCAGAACAAACGCAGAGTTACAGGCGATATTGTTTATACATCTGACATTCTCACAAAACCGATTGTCGGCTTTGTAAACAAGTGCAGTGAAATTAAAGGTATTGAAAATCATCTTTTCACTGTTAAACACGGACTCGGTGACTACGAAAATGCAAAAGCAGAGGGTTTGAAGAACAAGAACCTTTTTGCTACTCATGTTACAGGTCCTATTATGATTAAAAATCCGCATTTTCTTGAATACATTGCTTTGCAGATTTCAAAAAATACGGATAGCTTCAAGCCGTGTACGGATTACCTTGACTACGAAAGAGCGGGCTACGAAATTACTCTCGGCGAACTCACAAAAAGATTTGAGGAGTAAGTTTTAATGAACAACGACAATCTTCTTCAGCTTGAGGGAGCAATTGAAAGCGTGGTTTTCCGAAACGATGAAAACGGCTACACGGTAATTGAGCTTGCTGACGGTGACGATTATCTGACCGCTGTCGGAATTATGCCGCAGGTGTCGTCGGGTGATGTTGTAAAGCTTACCGGCAAATATACAAATCATCCGAGCTACGGCAGACAGTTTGCCGTGCAGATTTGCGAAATCAGCAGACCTACCGAGGCGGCTGACATTCTGCGTTATCTGTCATCCGGAGCTATCAAGGGAATCGGCACTCAGACCGCACAAAGGCTTGTAAAGGAATTTGGCGAGGCAACGCTTGATGTGCTTGAAAATCAGCCCGAAAGAGTTGCAATGCTGAAAGGAATTTCTTCGCAAAAAGCCGAGGATTTTTCAAAGCAGTTAAAGCAGAACACAGGCGTGCGAACACTCATGCTTTTTCTCGGCGAGTACGGAATTTCAAACACCGCATCGGTCAAAATTTTCAACGCTTACGGTCCGAGCTGTGTCGATTTAATCAAGAAAAATCCGTACATTCTCTGTCAGGGTGATTTTGGGGTATCGTTTGAGAGTGCGGATTTTATTGCTAAAAAAGAAAAATTAGAACCCGATTCAAATGTCCGTATGCGTGCAGGAATCGTACACATTCTTCATCACAACGAGCGAAACGGTCACACCTGTCTGCCAAAGGAAAAGCTGCTGAAGGTTTCAACCGATTTTCTCGGAATTGACGGTGAAAAGGTTTCGGAGTGCATGGAAGAAATGCTGTTTGATCGTTCGCTTATCGAAGATAAGATTGACGGCAAAAAATTTGTGTTCCCCCCCAATGTTCACCTCTGCGAAATGTACATAGCGTCAAGAATAAAAATGTTGCTTAAATTTCCGTCAGAGAAAATTAAAAACATCGACAAGGCGATTGAAAAATGTGAAAAAGAGGACGGAATCGAATATGCCGATTTGCAAAAGAAAGCAATCACTATGGCACTTACCGAGGGTATGCTCGTTCTGACGGGCGGTCCCGGTACAGGAAAAACGACAACCCTCAATGCTATAATAAAAATAATGAAAGCAAACGGCAAAACTGTTTTGCTTTCTGCCCCCACAGGCAGAGCGGCTCAACGAATGAGCGAGCTCACGGGCGATGAGGCAAAAACTCTGCACAGACTGCTTGAGGTCAGCTGGGATAAACATGACAACCCCGTTTTCAACAAGAACGAACGCAATCAGTTGAAATGCGACGCATTGATTGTTGACGAGGTTTCAATGGTGGACGCATTCATTATGGAAAGCGTTATGAGAGCGCTTTCCACAGGCTGCAGACTTATTCTTGTAGGCGACTCCGACCAGCTCCCCTCAGTAGGTCCGGGTAATGTGCTCGGCGATCTTATCGAAAGCGGACTTATTCCCGTTGTACGGTTGAATGAAATTTTCCGTCAGGCACAGCAGAGTCTTATTGTCACAAACGCACATAAGATTGTGAATGGTGAAATACCCATTCTTAATTCCGCTGACAAGGACTTTTTCTTTCTTCAAAGGAACAATAAATCAGAAGTTTCAGCGGTAATAGCTGACCTCTGTGCCAACCGGCTGCCAAAGGCATACGGATATTCTCCGTTTGAAAACATTCAGGTGCTTGCTCCGTCCAAAAAAGGTGAACTCGGAACTACCGAGCTTAACCACAAATTGCAGGCGGCGCTAAATCCGAAGGATGACGATAAGGCAGAAATCACAATCGGTTCAAAAACCTTTCGTACAGGCGACAAGGTTATGCAGATAAAAAACAACTATGATATTCGCTGGTTTCGTGAAAACGGCGAAACGGGCGAAGGAATTTTCAACGGTGACATAGGCATCATCACAAAGATTGACAGAAAGACAAAATCGCTTGTCGTTAAATTTTTTGACAAGATTGCCAGATACACCTTTGAATTTGCGGGCGACCTTGATTTTGCCTACGCAATCACGGTGCATAAAAGTCAGGGCAATGAATTTGACGCAGTTATTATACCGATGTTTTCGGGACCTCCTCAGCTTTACTACAGAAATCTGCTCTACACCGCTGTTACAAGGGCGAAGAAAACGCTTGTGCTTGTCGGCAATCCGTCAACCGTTGAATATATGGTAAACAATAACCGCCGTACAAAACGGTACAGCGGTCTTAAAGAATTTTTACTGAGAGATGACACACTTTATTAAGAAAGTTTTCGGCACGATAAAAGGATTTTTCTTTACGGTTCGTTGTCCGTACTGCGGAAGGGTTATTGAACCGAACAAAAGCTGTTGTGACAAATGCAGAAAAGAATTCCCCGAAATGCCGCTTGTACGATATGCAACGGGAGGGTACATCTGCGCCTCTCCTTTCCCCTATGACGGAATTTTTCGCAGGGCAGTTCTTAACTTTAAATTTCACAACTGCGGTGCATATGCCGAATTGCTTTCACACGAAATGGTTCGTTCAATAAAAGATGTTTATCGTGACAGGGAATTTGACCTTGTCACCTGTGTGCCGATGCACAATGATACTCTCAGAGAGCGTGGATACAATCAGGCTGAGTTGCTCGCAAAGGAATGTGCAAGGCTTCTCGGCATTGAGTATGCCGACCTGCTTGTCAAAATAAAGAAAAATAAAACCCAGCACAGCATAAAGGCGGCTGAAAGAGCAAAAAATGTTATAGGCGTTTACTCGCCGATTGACAAGAATTTAATCAAAGGCAAGCGAATACTGATTATTGACGACATTATTACAACAGGCAGTACGCTTGGTGAATGTGCAAGAATACTTAACAAGTGCAAATGCGGCGAGATTTGTTGCTGTACGCTTTGCACATCTCTGCTGATATAGCATTGGAGTGATTAAAATGGATATAGCTGTTGATCTCGGTTCTGACAGAACGAGAGTTTTTATTGAAAATAAAGGAATAGTGCTTGATGAGGCGAGCGTTGTTGCGTTTGATGTTGACACCTACGACATTGTCGGCGTCGGCAACGAGGCTTATAAGATGATTGGCAAAACGCCTGCAGGCATAAGAGCAATGCACCCGATTGATGACGGTGTTATTTCACGCTCCGAACTTGTTGAGGATATGGTTTCAATTCTTATAAAAGAGGTCAGTCCGTCAAAGGTGACTATGCCGAGGGTTGTTGCATCAATTCCGAGTGAGGTTACCGAGGTTGAAAAAAGAGCTGTTGTAAACGCAGTAAGCTCAATCGGTGTTCGCAAGGTGTATCTTATTGAAGCACCAAAAGCGGCGGCAATGGGCTGTTCGCTCGACATAACAAGTCCTCACGGCATTCTGATTGCAGATGTCGGCAGCGGTACGGCAGATATTGCCGTGCTTTCTCTCGGCGGAATTTCGGTTTCCAAGTGCATAAAGTCGGCAGGCTGTGCAATGGACGAAGAAATCGTTAAGTACATCAGAAAAGAGCATAACCTGATTATCGGCACAAACATGGCAGAGGCCTGCAAAAAGGCTGTTGGCTGTGTAAAAATTCCGAAAGAGCCTAAGCTTTTCAGAGTTAAAGGCAGAGATGCCGTAAGCGGTCTGCCAAGATTTATTGATGTGGGCTATGCCGAAATCAAGCCTGTAATCGAGGATATTGCGCTTAACATTATTAGAGCAATTAAAGATGTGCTTGAACAGACTCCGCCCGAGCTTGTCGGTGACATCTACACGGACGGTATAATTCTGACAGGCGGTCTTGCCAAGCTGACGGGATTTGCAAGGCTTCTCAGCGAATCCACAAAGCTGAAAGTAAGAGTTCACAAAGCCGCCGCTGACTGCGTTATCAACGGTTGCGGCAAGGCAATCGAATATATTGACCATCCCGAAAAAATACAGCCGGGTGCAGTCAATCCGCTTATAGAGGCATTTTAATTATAATTTTAAACATTTTATCCGCAGATTTTACCGTCTGCGGATTTTTTGTAACATGGTATTGTAAAATCCGAAAATATGATTTTACAGTTGTCTTTGTTCCGTTTCAGTACCGTACTTTTTTCTTCTTTTTTACATAAAAATCTCCCCTTAAAGCATTCCCTGAAAACCATATTTTTCAAGAGTCTGCTTTAAGGGGATTATATCAGTTAACAATTGTTCTCCGCTTTTGTTTTATAGTTCATTATTCTTTCAAGAAATAACTGTACTTTTTCTTTGGCTATCTCTCCGCTGTTTTCAATTTCGGTATCGCCAATGTAAAACTTGTGTTCAGCGGATTTCTTCAAAATATCAAGCAATTTTTTCTGTTCATCCGCTTTGTTAATGAAAACGGACACGGCACAATCACAGGCTATGGAAAATTCTGCCGGTGTTTTTGAAACAAGTGCGTCGTAAAACCTTTCTTTTACGCTTTCAAATTTATTTTCCGTGTCAATCGGCAAAAGCTTTGTAATCATCTTCCAGGTATTCCACGCAAGAAAGCCGTTGCAGTTGTCAAGACCTTTGGCAACAAATTCAAAGAACGGATAGACAAGTTTCGGATTTACTTCGCAAATATACTCAAGAACCTGTTCCGCCCAGTGAGCATTTGCGTAATCATCGTCAAGAAAAATCTCAATAAGCAAAGGAACAGTCAGAATTTCTTTGCTTGCAAGCTGTGCGTAATATTCTTTTTCAAACCTTTGTTCAAATTCCTGAAAAATCTGCTCTGTTTTCATAAATTCCCGTCCATAAATTCACTTAAATTTCGGTTTAATACTCCTAATATAATACTGTATATTACATTCTTTTTCAAGTAAAATCATATTAAAAGTAACATTCCCCCCGAATTTTATCGGAGGGAATGCTTTACTGTTAGCAGAATATTAAGAAAAGGTTGTTCTGTAGTTCTGTTATTCTGAATAGCTTACCCAGACACCGCCGGACTTTGAACCCGGATTTGCACGGAAACAGTTCTTACCGTCAGCAACTGTCAAGTCGTTTGTCTGTGTTTTCCATGTTGATTCTGTGTCCTTAAAGAGGAAACAGTTTGCACCGGGGCTGAGCGGTGTGTCAAAATCGTAGTACCAGATATCTGTACCTGCAATCTTATTCATGTGAGCTGCTGCGTTGCCGAGTCCGCTCTCTGCCCAACCGTAGATATAAACATCAGCATAGTGTGCCTTTGAGTTATCAAAGTAAACTCTTGAAAGTGTAAATGCAGGCTTCTGCTCCGGAACATACGGAGCTGTTGAAACAGCTTCGTCATTGCTGAGTGAGATGCAGTTGTTTGTCTTTGAAACTGTTGCATTCCAGCAATTGTAAACATTACCGTCATCACCGCCTACAGGCTTTTCGTCAACCTCTGAAAGGGAACGATAAACGCTGACATTTGAAACTGTTGCAGGAACTTCAACTGTGTAAACATTCGGGTAAGCGTCTGTATCCTGCTCAAACTGATAGCTTGCGCCTGTGTCAAGGTCATAAGCAAAGAGCGAAACACCGTCAGATGTCATCCAGCCAAGCTTAGTCTTGAAGTAAAGAGTGTATGTGTCAGCAGGCTTTGTTGTAGGTTCTGCTGTTGTAGGCTGTGCAGTCGGCTTTGCTGTTGTAGGCTCAGCGGAAGTCGGCTCAGGTGTTGTAGGCTGTTCTGCCTGATAAACATCACCCGTGCGACCCCAGTCTTTGAGCTGAACAATGTACTTCTGAATCAATGTTGCGTCAACAACAGAGATTGTATTATCCCCATTAACATCAGCAAGAATCTGCTTGTCAGCCGAAAGTGTTTCAAGCTGAACGACATGTTTCTGAACGAGTGTAGCGTCAACGACTGTAATGTCACCGTCACCGTTTACATCGCCGTAAACAGCATTGCCCGAAGGCTCTGTTGCGGGCTGTGCGGTTGTAGGCTGAGTTGACGGAACAGGCTTTGTTGTAGGTTCTGCTGCAGAACCCTTTGTAACATCAGTAGCCTCAATCTCAACCTTTGTAGGTGTAAGAGTTGTATCCTCCCATGTACCTGCCTTTGTAAGCGAGAATGCCTTTGATGAACCGTTGAGGCTGATAGGTGTATCTGTTCTGCCCGGATACTGCTCGCCGCCTTTTTCAGAGATGATTACTCTTGTGTTGGCTGAAGTTGAAAGGTCAAAATCCGACGGAGCCTGATTTTCATCATCTTCATCAGCTGAAATACTTGATGACTTCGGAACTTCGTAGTAATAGTAACCTGTTGCAGGATCAAGAGTCATTGCTTCGCCGGGCCAGTTTGCATTCTTGTAAACAGTACCCTTGTTTGTGGTTTCATCATAGATGTAAACCTGGTAAGGTGCTGACCAGCCCTTCTGGGTAGCAGGGTTGAAGAATACATACACTCCCGATTCCTGAGCGGTACTCTTTGTGTACTTATAAGCCATTGAAGAAGTCTTTACGCCGTCGGTTGCCGTAACTGTGAGGTTGATTGTTTCACCCGGCTTATAATCTGAACCGATACGGATTGATGTTGTACCCGTAAACTTAACAGGAGTTGAATCATCAAGACAGTAAGTACCCGATGTTGCGTTTTCAAGACTGAGTGTAAGGGTCATTGTGTCGCCCCTGAACGAACCGCTTTCAACAGAGTTTATTGCCTTCGGGGTTGTTGTACCGTTGTAAACAACAGCAACACCCGTCTTGCCGATTGAACCTGTGAGAACGCCGTTTGCAACAGTAAACTCAGCACCTGAAACCGTATCCGTATATTTGCCGTCTGCAAGACCTGTGCCGGAAATGCTTACGCTTGCGTTTGTACCTTTACAATTTGAAAGAACGATACCGCTTGTGCCTCTTGCAACATAAGCAATGTCGCCTGAAGAACCGAGCTTTTCAGACTGACCTACAAAGAGGTTGTGGAACTTGTTAATTTCGGAAACAGCTGTGCTCTTGTAAGTTGTATCTGTTGAAACACCGCCCATGAGAGCTGTGCCCGGACGAGCAAAGAAGAGAGCTGTTGAATCTTTTCTTGACGCAACGATTGCCCATGCCTTTACAACATTTTCATCCGAAATACCGGCAGTGTTTGAGAATCCCGATGAACCCGAGCTGCCCTCGTATGTATCGTGGCTTTCTGCCCAGAGAACTGCATTTGACGCTGCAACACCTGATTTGTATTTCGCATTGGTAGCTGTGCTTGCCTTACCCCTTGTGACATTGTAAAGCACTGCGTCACCCGTTCTGTTGTCAGTAACATTGATATACTTGGTGTATGAGGAGTAGCTTCTGTCTGCACCGCAGTTGTTAAGAATTTCACCGTAGATGTAGAGGTCATCGCCTGTTTTCTGTGTGTAGTAAGAAGAAGCCGAGGTTGTAATATTCTTCCAGTAATCAGACGCATACTCGCCGTCATCCTCAGTTTCAATATGCTTTGCTGCATCAAAACGGAAGCCGTCAACGCCGCAGTCGATGCATTCCTTGAGGAGATTGATAATGTAGGTCTGAACGGCAGTATCGTTTGTTACAAGGTCAGGACACTTTGAAACATGACCCTGAACAACTGCCTGAACCGAACTGTCGTTTGCATCGCCTTTGTATGTACGGGTGTAGGTTCTTCTTTTCTTATAGAACTCAGGCTCGTACTTTTTAACCTGATTGCTCACAGAATCCGGCCTAGTTTCATCGGCATTTGCAATATGGTTTGAAACGATATCGCAGATGATTTTGATGCCGTATTTGTCAGCCTCATCACAAAGTGATTTAAGATCGTCCTTTGTGCCGAGCCATGACTGCTCTGCAATATGGAAGCTGATCGGCTGATAGAGCTTCCACCACTGACCTGTTACATCGCCTGAGGTTGAATAGTCCTTTGGCTGCTGAACGGGAGAAGTCTGAACTGTTGTGTATCCTGCCGCTGCAATTGCGGGAAGGTTTTCTTTGATTGTATTGTAAGACCAGTTGAATGCGTGGAGCATAACACCGTCGCCGACCTTATCACGAAGGGTGCTGTCGGCAGATGCAGTCTGTGCGGAGGAATCAACCTCGGCAGCATTTACGGAGGTAATTGCCGCAAAAGAAGATGTCAGAAGCGCAGACGCAACAACAAGACTTGCAATCTTTTTTGCTTTCTTCATAGGGAAAACATCCTTTCATAAAATTTTCAATTTCATTATAACAAATTTCACCAAAAAAGTATATATTTTATGTTACAAATTCGAGGGCTGTTTTTTGTGCAGATTACACGGTTGTAAAAATTTTTTAACAATAATTTTGCACCAAAAAGCATTATATTTAACCTTTTCTGACTCTGTATGAACTTTACTTCTTTAAAAGAATATTAGTGGTGTAAATTTGATTTTCTTTTTACACGATATTGATTGACATTTTTGTGCATTTAGAATATAATCAAAGAGCAGTTGTCCCCTGCCGCTTATGTGACGGGTGACATTTCGGAAAATTTAAATTGTATTGCGTGCAATCGCTTTTAAGCGGTTAATAAGGATTTTATGTGAAGAAAAAGGACGGGGCGACACAGCCGTCTTATTTTTCTGTTCAAAAATTCTGAGCATCATGGTTATGTCTTTGCAAAAACGGCAGAGCGGACTGTGTTCGCCTGCATTTTTCAGGCTGACACAATCCGCTTTATTTTTTACGGATTTTACTGTTATCACAACGGAACAGGGGTGTATAAATGGAACAGACATCAAAGAAAACAATAGTTTCACTCAAGGATATTTTCATCAAATTTGACGGTGAGGTAATTCTTAACCACATCAACCTTGATATAAATGAAAAGGAATTTGTAACTATTCTCGGTCCGTCAGGCTGCGGTAAAACCACAACCCTGCGCATCATCGGCGGTTTTGTTGAACCCGACAGCGGCGATGTTATTTTTGACGGCAAAAGAATTAACGGAACTCCTCCGAATAAAAGAAATGTAAACACGGTATTCCAGAAATATTCTTTGTTTCCCCACCTCAATGTTTTTGATAATGTGGCTTTCGGGCTTAAGCTTAAAAAGATACCGAAAGATGAAATAAAAAAGCGTGTAACAGATATGCTTGCAACCGTTGACCTCAAAGGCTATGAAAAGCGTTCCGTTACAAAGCTTTCGGGCGGACAGCAGCAGCGTGTTGCAATTGCAAGAGCGCTTGTGTGCGATCCCGAAATCATTTTGCTTGACGAGCCTCTCGGTGCTCTTGACCTTAAACTGCGTAAGAGTATGCAGCTTGAACTCAAGGAGATTCAGCAGAAAACTCAGAAAACATTTATATATGTTACTCACGATCAGGAAGAGGCTCTGACCATGAGTGACCGTGTTGTTGTTATGAACAACGGTGTAATCGAGCAGATTGGTTCTCCCGAGGATATATACAACGAGCCTGTGAACGCATTTGTTGCAGACTTTATCGGCGAGGCAAATATTCTCAACGGAATTATGCTTGATGACTGCAGAATTCAGATTCTCGGCAAAGAGCTTGAATGTGTTGACAAGGGATTCGGCAGAAATACTCCTGTTGATGTTGTCATCCGTCCCGAGGATATTGAAGTTACCGCTCCCGAGGACGGTCAGCTTGTCGGAATTGTTGAGAACACAACCTTCAAGGGCGTTCACTATGAGATGAGCGTAAGATGCGGAAAGTGTGAAATTCTTATCCACTCCACCGAATCGGCTGAAATCGGAAGCAAAATCGGTATGAGGGTTATCCCGTTCAACATTCAGATTATGAACAAGCTTCTTCCGTTTTACGATAATGTTATCGAGACAACCGTTACATACTCGAATCAGAATGACAATTCATTTGAATTTGAGCTTGAGGGCGAAACCGTTACCGTTCCCGATAAATACTATGAAGAAGGTACAAAGCTAAAAATCACTCTGCCGCCCGACGCTCTTTCGCTTGCAGGCGACGGCGTGGGCGATTTAAAGGATTTGTACATTGAATCCGTAGTTTACAAGGGTGAACACAACGAAATCATTCTTGAATCGGACGAAAGAAAGTGGCTTATGCTCAGCGATACGGACGAGCAGGTCGCAACCTATGTTCCGCTTTCATTCAACTTTTCAAAGGCTCGGTTTGAGGTAATCTCAGAGTTTTCGGAAAAGGAGGGCTGATAAATGAAATCACGCAAGCCCTCTATTCCCTACATAATCTGGATGGTTGTTTTCACAATGATTCCGATTATTATGATTGGCTTTACCGCCTTTACCGACAAGAACGGTAATTTTTCGTTTCAGGCATTTACAAATGCGTTTTACTACACAAACATTTTTGTAAAATCACTTTGGATTGCGCTTATTTCAACGGCAATCTGTCTTGTACTTGCATATCCGCTTGCATACCTTCTCACGAGAATGAAAGAATCAACCCAGAACACGCTCATTATGTTGCTTATGATTCCTATGTGGATGAACTTTCTGCTGAGAATCTACGCATGGGTAACGCTTTTGCAGGACAACGGTCCGATTGATATGATGCTCTCGCTTTTGGGTATTCATTCAACCTACATCGGCAACACGGGTGCGGTAATTCTCGGAATGGTGTATGAATATCTTCCGTTTATGGTTCTGCCGATTTACACCGTTATGAGCAAAATTGACAACGGTCTTATTGAGGCGGCGCAGGATCTCGGTTCAAACAACTTTACCGTATTCAGAAAGGTTGTTGCACCGCTCAGCGTTCCCGGAATTATTTCGGGTGTGACAATGGTATTTGTTCCGAGTGCAAGCACATTCCTGGTTGCACAGTATCTCGGCGGTCCGGATGACATTATGATTGGTGATGTCATTGAAAAAATATTCTGGACAGACCAAAACACGGGTTCGGCAATTTCATTGATACTAATGATTTTTATTTTCGTGTTCCTGATAATCATGAACTTGTTCGGTGATGAGGAGGCGATTGCATAATGAAAAAGAAAACAGGTATTCTTTCAAAAATTTATATTGCAATCCTGCTTATTTTCCTTTATTCGCCCATTGCCGTAATTATCTTCTATTCCTTCAACAACGGCAAAACTACCGTCTGGAAAGGATTTACATTCAAATGGTATGTACAGCTTTTTCGTGATGACAATATTATGAACGCATTGTGGAACACTGTTATTATTGCCGTTCTTGCATCTGTTTTTGCAACAATCCTCGGAACTGCCGCCGCAATCGGCATCAGCAATTTCAAGGGCAAAAAAAGAATGCTTATTCAGAATGCGTCAAACATTCCGATCATCAGCCCTGACATAGTAATGGGTGTTTCTCTCATGCTTTTGTTTACGACTCTCGGAGTTATCTTTAACTTTGAAATGGGATTTTTCACGGTTTTAATTTCGCACATATGCTTTTGTGTTCCGTTTGTTGTGCTTAATGTTATGCCGAGAATCAAACGAATGGATCAGAGCATTTACGACGCCGCCCTTGACCTTGGCTGTAACCAATGGCAGGCATTTTACAAGGTAATTATTCACGAGCTTATGCCGGGTATTTTCTCGGGTCTGCTCATGAGTTTTACATATTCTCTTGACGATTTCATCATAACATATTTCACAAGAGGTGCAAAATTCCAGAACCTCTCTATTGAAATTTACTCGATGACTCACAGGAGAATTTCACCGAAAATCAACGCTCTTTCCGCACTGCTTTTCCTTGCTGTACTCATTGTTATGGTTATTATTAACCTGCGTGACAGACACGAAGAAAAGGTGCAGAAAAAGAGAACTTGATTTTAAAAATTTTATTAAAGGGAGATTGAGAAATGAAAAGAATCATCAGCATTGTCCTTGCATCTGCAATGACGGCAACATGTGCGGCTTGCCTTTCAGGCTGCGGCGGAGGTGCTTCGGCTGACTCAGCTGACGCAGGAGAAGTTAATGTTTACAACTGGGGCGAGTACATTTCAAACGGCGAAGATGACTCACTCGACATTATCGAGGAGTTTGAAAAACGCACCAACATCAAGGTAAACTACACAACCTATGAAACCAACGAAGAGCTTTACAATATGCTGAAAAACAGTAATGTAAGCTATGATGTTGTCATTCCGTCCGAATATATGATCAGCAGATTGATTAATGAGGATATGCTGTTGGAGCTTAACTTTGACAATATTCCTAACTACAACAATCTTATGGATCGTTTCAAAAAGCTTGCCTGCGATCCCGAAGGTAAATATACCGTATGCTACAGCTGGGGCGTAACAGGTATGGTTTATGACAAAACAAAGGTTAAAACAAAGCCCGATTCATGGGACGCACTTTGGAACAAAGACCTTTCAGGTCAAATTCTTATGTTTAACAACAGCCGTGACGCAATGGCAATTGCAATGCAGCTTGAGGGCATTAATCCTGCTAACTGCACTAAGAAAGATGTTGACAAAGCCGCCGCTAAACTTAAAGAGCAGAAGCCTCTCCTTAAAAAATATGTAATGGATCAGGTATTTACTGAAATGGAAAACAGCCAGTCGGCAATTGCTCCGTACTACGCAGGCGACATTATGACAATGATTGATAACAACGAGGATCTTGACTACGCAATGCCAAAGGACGGCGCAAACCTCTTCTATGACGCAATGTGTATTCCGAAATGCAGTAAAAACAAGGAAAATGCAGAGAAGTTCATCAACTTTATGCAGGATCCGGAAATTGCCGCCGCAAACTTTGAATATCTCAACTATGCAACACCTAATCAGGTTGCATATGACGATTACATTGATGAAGACGCAAAGAAAAACGAATTCATCTTCCCGAGTGACGAGTATCTTGACAAATGCTATGTATTTTCAAATGTTTCCGATGAGGTTTATTCCTATATGCAGGAACAGTTTGTAAAAATCCAGGCAGACTGATAAGCAATAAAATTAATCCCGAGCAAAGCTTTTAAAGGCTCTGTTCGGGATTTTAATTTTGGTAAATTTTTAAAATTAATCATCCCCCATTTATACAGCCTTTAAATTTTATGTTATCTGAAAAGTATTATTCCTTATTTTAAAAGGTTTCCGTGACAGGTTGTCATATTTGCTCTGCGAACACTCAAAATACACAGAATTAACGGGGATTCGCTCAATCTTACAAATAGATTTCAATTACCTTGTTTTGATTGACAAATTAGGAAAAAGTAATATAATATATACTGTTAAAGAGTGCATAATACATTTTTCGATTTTATTCACTTGCAGGCGGGCGCCTGTGCATCACAAAAGAGATAGGATGGTATAATAATTGTTTACAATTTTAAAAGAACATCGTGGCTTCGGAAAGCAGATTTTGCTCCTTGCCAAAAACGAACTTATTAAAACTTACAAAGGCGCCGTAATCGGTCCTCTTTGGGCTGTTGTTAAGCCTGCGTTTACAATTTTTGTTTACTGGTTCGCTTTTTCCTGCGGTATCAAACAGCTTAAAACACTTCACCTTGACATCGGCGGAGCACAGCCTTTTTCCATTGACTTCTTTACTTTTATGTTCATCGGTATCATTCCGTGGTTCTTTATTCAGGACAGCATAACACAGGGTGCAAAGGAGCTGAGAATCAACCGTCAATTTATTACAAAGGTTAAGTTCCCCGTTTCAACAATCCTTACTTATACAGAGGTTTCAAGGCTTTTTGTTCACCTGATTCTTATGGCATTTATGTACGCATATGTACTTTTCACAATCGGACCGAGCTGGTACAATCTGCAATTTTTCCTGTACTGTCCGTTGATGTTTATCTTCTTCCTTGCGCTCACATGGTCAACAGCTCCGATGTCTGCGTTCAGTAAGGACTTTGAAAGCCTGATTGTTTCCGTTATGTCAGGTATTTTCTGGTTATCTGGTATTATGTACAACTCCTACGGCTTTGATTCGCCGTTTCTCAACAAGCTTATGCTTATCAATCCGATTAACTTTTTCGTAAACGGCTACCGCAACTGTTTTCTCTACAACAGACCGTTCTATGCAAACAAAACGGAATGTCTTGTGTTTGCAATTGAATTTGTTGTAATTTTCGTCCTTGGTATTTTCAACTACAACAGACTCAGGAAAAAACTTCCTGATGTACTTTAAGGAGGTAATATTATGGCTGAAACAAAAGTATCCGATCCGATTATTACCTTTAAAAATGTCAGCAAAACCTACACTCTCTACAAAGATGACAAGGCAAGATTCAAGGCTCTTTTCTTTAAGCCGAGAAATGCAAAAACGAACAAGGCACTTAACAATGTTTCAATGGTAATCAATCGTGGCGAATCGGTTGGTATTGTCGGTGACAACGGTGCAGGCAAGTCAACTCTGCTCAAGATGATTACGGGCGTTGCATTTCCCGACGAGGGCGAAATCACCGTTGACGGCAAGGTTGCCGCATTGCTTGAGCTCACTGCAGGCTTTTCCATGGAAATGACAGGCAGAGAAAACATTTATCTGAAGGGTTATGTTCTCGGTCTTGAGGACAGCTACATCAAGCAGATTGAGGAGAAAATCATCGACTTTGCAGAGCTTGGAGATTACATTGACCAGCCTGTAAGAACATATTCAAGCGGTATGAAAATGCGTCTTGGTTTTGCTATCAATGTCAACATTGAACCCGATGTTCTTGTCGTTGATGAGGCGCTCTCGGTCGGTGACGCAACCTTCAAGAAGAAGTGTAAAAATAAAATTAAAGAGATTATCGAAAGCGGTGTAACCGTACTTTATGTAAGCCACAATGCCGCTTCGGTTAAAGAAATCTGCGCGCGTTCAATCTTCCTGAAAAAAGGAACTGTTATGTTTGACGGCCCGACAGATGAAACCCTCAGAGTTTATGAGGAATCAAAAAAGAAAAAATAATTCCGTTTCGGAATAAAGCAAAAGCTCCACAATTGCGGAGCTTTTCTGATTTATCTGAGAGGTAAACCCATATGGACTGTACCGTAAAAAGCAATCTGCCCTCCGAAATTTTTGAGGACATTAAAAAAATTGCAGACAACAGGATAAATTTTCAACAGTTAAAAAACAAGACTGTTTTCGTGTCGGACTGTCACGGACTTATTGCATATTACATTATATGCACATTGCTTGAGGACAATGATTTTTTCGAAAACAACACAAGGGTAATCACCCTTGCAAAAAGCCGTGAAGATGCCGAAAAGCAGTTCGGCAGCCTTACTCTCCGCAAAGATTTTGTTGTTGAAATCGGAGAGTCAAAGAACTTTCCGGAGATCGAAAGAGCCGACTTTGTAATATACTGCAACTGCCCGTGTGAGGTTGCAGAGGAAGATTGCAGTAATCCCGAAATTGCAGATACAATCATTTCGGGCTTTGCAAATGTGCTTGAATATGCAAAAGAGTCAAATGCCGAATCGGTTCTGCTCGTATCTTCATATATGGTTTACGGGGAGGTTTTCAGCGGTAAAAATAACATTTGCGAAAACGACCTCGGCTATCTCGATCCGACCGATGCCGACAGTGCATACGCACAAAGTATGCGTTCAGCCGAAACACTTGCTGTTTGCTATGCTGAAAAGTTCGGTATGAATGTAAAAATCGCCCGTCCCTCCCCCACACTCGGAGGTGTCAGAATGAGCGATGAAAGAAAATGGGCAAAGCTGATTGTCAGTGCGGCAAAAAATCAGAGCATTATGCTTACAGATAACGGTGGTGAAAAGTTCAGCTTTTGCTATGTGACGGACACGGTTTCTGCATTTATTGATATTTTGCTTAACGGAAAAAGCGGCGAGGCATACAACATTTCAAACGATAACGCAAATGTGACAATGCGGGAATTTGCACAGCTTGTAAAATCGGCAAATCCCGAAAAAAATCTCTCTGTAGTGTTCGTTCACAGAAAAGACGAAGAAGAACCCGAATTTTCTCCGTCATCCCCCACACCGTATGTTTTGTGCAACGATAAAATAAAATCACTCGGCTTTAGTCCGAAAACCACGCTTAAAGACGGAATAAAACGCAGTATAAGAGCAACAGAACTGCGTGCAGAATTGCGAAGGATAAAGTAATGCGTATTAAAGATTTTTTAAACGAATTTGAGGCCGACAGGGCGGCATTGCCCGGAGTTGAAAAAGAAACTCTTGCAAAGCTCAGAAACAAAACAATTGTCATCACGGGCGGTGAACTTGCAAGGTGTCTTTGCTATGCCTTTCTGTACAATAACGAGGCTAAAAGGCTCGGAATAAAAGTTATCCTTCTCGGCAAATCACGCAACGCAATGGCATCATACCACAGCGAACTCTTGTTAAGAGATGATTTTGATTTTGTAGATTATAATTCCGCATCAGAAATTTCAAGTGCCGACTATGTAATTACAACAGGAATCTGCGGTGAACATACGGACAACAACCCACAGATTATGATTGACGGCATTGCAGAGATAAATGCCTGTGCCAAAATTACAAAAGCCACAGGCGCAAGGGTTGTCGTTGTGAACGACAGCAGAATTTACGGCAAAGCCAAACCGCACAGAGTTTATTCTGAAAACGAGTACGCAGAACTTGACGCAACCTCTCCCTCATCTCTTGCAGGTCAGCTTATGAGAACGAGAGAAACCACCTTGCACTCGGTTTTGAAGAACAGCGAATCAACCGTTACAACGCTCAGAACGGGCATAATTTTGGGAGCGTCAAGCAAATTTACAAGCGTGCTTGATCCTGCTTTTGACGATATAGCCAACCGCCGTAACACAGTTGTTCCGGCAACAAGGGATCGCTGCACCTTTGTTTATATCAACGATGTTTTAAAGGCGATTGTATTCGCATTGACAAATCTTGAAGAAAACGCAGTTTATAATGTCGGCGGCAAAAACTGTAACGCATCGCTGATTATGATTGCGGCTGTTCTCAACGATATTTACGGCAGTCGCTGTACAATTGAGTCGGGCAATTTTACGGAGCTTGACGGCTGTGCAATTAATTCAAACAAGATTTCCGTAAACGAATGCACTCCCGACATAGACCTTGAAACCATGCTGAAAATCTGCATAATGGACAAGATGAAGTCCGAAAAAGTTCTGCGTATCCCCCACTCACACGAACGCAGACTTGATTCAATTCATGAAATTCAGCTTGCATTTCTGCTTGAAACCGACAGAATTTGTCGAAAGCACAACATAAAATATTTTCTCGGCGGCGGAACACTTCTCGGTGCAATCCGTCACAAAGGATTCATTCCGTGGGATGATGATGCCGATATTATGATGTTGCGTGAAGATTTTGACCGATTTTGCGAGATTGCGCCAAATGAACTTCCGAGCAATATGACTTTTCAATCGTACCATACGGACAAGGCTTGTTTCTATGAATTTGCCAAGGTCAGACTTGACGACACTTTCTTTGCAACCGACTTTGCAAAAGACCATCACGCAATGCACAACGGAATTGCGTTTGATATTTTCTGTCATGATAACACAGCCAATTCAGCAATCGGACGAAAAATTCATATGGCTGTGACTCTGTTCACAAGAGCGCTGGTATTCAATAAATGGAATAATCGCAAGGCTGAAAACGGCAGTAGAATCCAGAGCATTGTAACAAATTTCTGCAAAAAAATATTTCCGCTCAGATTCAGTATGTGGCTTGAAGTCCGTACTTTAAAATTCTTTAAAAACAAAAAGAGCGCAAAATATCTCTATGACGGAATGGGCAGAAATATTTATAACGGTGCTTTTCCAAAGGAATATCTTGACGATGTTGCTTATGCCGACTTTGAGGGTTACAAGTTCCCCGTGCCAAAGGAATATGACAAGTACCTTACTTTCCTCTACGGCGACTATATGGAGCTTGCACCGCTGTCAACAAGAATGGGTTGCCACGAAATTGCCCTCTGCGACATCGGAAAATATGACGGTTTCAAAATCCGCAAACCCGATTCTGAAAAATAATCAGCGTAAAACAGACCGATAAAGTAAATGTGACTTGACACTTACCTGTCGGTCTGCTATAATAGTATAGCACATTTTGAGTGCTGTTGCGGAATCAGCTGAAGAGTAAGATTCATCTGAAAGTAAGCTCCGCCTCGGTTTCCCCACCGTGTAAAAATCAAGGGAATTTGAATTGATTATACAAAAGTTGACACTTTCATTTTCAACTTTCAATTTTCAATTTTCAATTTAATAAGCAGGTATGGCGGAATTGGCAGACGCGCATGGTTCAGGTCCATGTGAAAGCAATTTCATGCAGGTTCAAGTCCTGTTACCTGCACCATAGCTTTTTACCCCGGTAAATACGATGTTTACTGGGGTTTTGCTATACTTAAATCACCCTAAAACACGGAAAAATACATATCGTAGCTAACACACAGCTAACAAGTAGCTAACAAATCTACAAATAACAAAAATCCCCCTCACTCGCTTTTTTTATGGCGGATGAGGGGAATATTTTTTGCAATTATGTGTTTGGTTTTGTTATGTCTTTATTTGATTTTCGCTGTGTAGTCGAGGGCAATCCAGCCGGCACCGCTTTTGAGTTTACCCCACAGCTTTGCGCCTGTGCCTGTTTTTTCGGCAACAATCGTGTATGCTCCGCCCTTGGCGATTGAGCCGCACACGGGATAGTTCGTGCCTGCACCTTTGCGGATGTTCACACCGTCATTTGCGGTGATCCTGACAATGTACGGCTTAAACGCTTTTGATGTGCTCGGCTTTGATGTTGTCGGCTTTGCAGTCTGTGCAGGCTTTGTTGTGCCTGATGAGCTTGCCGACTTATATTTATAGCCGAAGTAGTTACACATACCTTTGCAGATTGCCTCAGCGATAGCGTTTGTGTTGTTCCTGATCCAGTTCGAGCCTGTCACGGTGTCGTGAAATTCACACTCAACATACACGGTTAATGCTTTCGGTACATTGATTTCGTAAAGGTCGGTTTTGTAGCTGACTGAATCGTCCTTGCCGGGCGAGATTGCTCCGAGGGCAGACTTTACCGCCTCGGCAGCCTTTCTGCCGTTTGAGTTCAGGCAGAAAACTCTTGTACCGCCTGTGTATTTGCCGTTAAAAGCGTTGGTGTGGATTGGCATATGAATGTCCGCACCGAACCTGTCAGATTCGGGACATCTTGTCTGCATAAGCGTTCCCGACTTTGCAACCATTACTTCAAAGCCACAGCGTTTGAGTGCCTTTGCGGTTGCGGCGGCGATTTTGTCACACTGAGCCATTTCGTTTGTACCGCCCGTTGCATAGATGTTGCCGTTCTGATTTGACGGACTGAGATAGATTTTCTTTGCTGACATAATTATTCCTCGCTTTCGTTTTTGTTGTACTTATACGCTGATAAGCCGAGCAGAGCGCCTAAGAAGGTGTCAACGGCTGTGATAGTGCCTACAATCTGTTCGCCGTATGGCAAGCCCCAAATGCCTGCTACGGCAAAGTAAAGTGTACCGATTGCAGGCAGTACGATAAGTGCAGTGTACTTTAAAATGTCATAAATCTTGTTACTCATAAAAAATCATCCTTTCGTTAATTTAAATCATCGGCAGAGTGTGCCGACTGATTGAGGTACTTATCAATCTTATTGATTGCCTCGGTCACTCGACCGTTGCAACCCTGCTGTTTTAAGCCGTCAAGACAAGCACGCAGAGCGTACATAGTCAAGGTCTGTTCGTTTTTGATTTTCTTGATTTCGGTGTTCTGCTTTTTGTTATTTTCGATAAACTTAAAAATGCCGAAAATCAGACCGCTGATAACGGTTAATGCCGATATGATTTCAGCAAGCAATAAAATGTCAATCTGCATTGTTTTCGCTCTCACTTTCTGTCGGCCCGTCAGCTGTCAGAGCGTCGCCCCATACAGCCATTACGGCATTGTAATATTCATCAGACAAGACTTTTCTTATCTGTTCTCTGCCTGATTCGTCATTCACGTAGGCATTGCGGATGTTTCCGCCGACCTGCATTTCTTCACCGTTAAAGGTCAAAAACTGCTGTCTGAGCACCGACACGCTGTCCTTTGTGAGCATATCGAGTGTGATTTTTTCTTTTAACTCCATTTAAATCCTCCTTGTTATATCCTGTAAATCAGCGAAAAGTTAATCTGTTCGCTGTCTGTAAAAACACATTGTGTTTTATTAAGCGTCTGAAATGAAAGCCATGATGACTTCTTGAATATTGCACCCTTGAACATATTCCCTTTGTTGCTCATACCCGTGAAATACAACGGTGTGTCTGAGTTATGGATAAACGGCAGGTCTATCAGCGACCAAATTGAGTTTCCGCCCAATGTTACCGGATTCATAATAAGGGTTGCGTTCACGATGACCGTGTCGCCGATTTTTTTGTAAACGCAACTTGCGTTTTTGATTTTATCGGTAACGGTTGAGTGCGGTGTGAGTGTTGATGTACCACTTTCAATATTTGACGAATCGTATTTAGTGGCAAGAAGCGTATCAACTTCTGATGTGGAATAACTCTTAGTCGGTGTGTTTCCGGACTTGGCTGTGGGAACATATAGTAAGCGACCGCCGATATTCTGGTCATGACCACCGACACCGTCAGTACAATACCAAAAGAAACCGCCCGCTGTACTGCCACTACGCCAACCACCGCCCAACCGAACGATTCTGTAACCATTCAGGTTTTTGGCTCTATAGAAATAATCTCCAACAGGAAGTTCAGCCGAACCACCGATTTCCGAAGGCATCAGTAACCAGTCATATTCTTCTGAACCATAACCCATTGCGTTGATATATCCATTAGCATTTGCAAGGGTAAATCCAACAGGCTCATAGTTATCAGAATGCTTTGATTCATTGAATGCGAAGTTGTTCGCAACATAGGGTTGACCACCGCACATCGTGCCATCGCCCCAAATGTTTATACCCTGAATGTGTTTCCATAGGTTACCCCAAGGATTTTCCATTCCTCGGTATGAAACGGAAACTTTTCCGTTTGCTGTTTCAGTAGTTTGAATATCACCATTTTCGTTGACCGTTGATGTTGCCTGCCCTGTACCATTTCCAAGGTCAGCTGTTGACCCTGTAAGGCTTGAGCAGTTATATGATGCATTATTGGAGATGGTGACAATACCCTGACCAACGCCTGTCTGGGTGTTCATAATGCCAAGTTCGATTATCATCAGAAGTTGATTTGCAGAAGTCGCCTCGATTGTTTCCAAATGCCAGCCTGCACCTCTGTTATTTGCCATAGTTTCCAAATTTGACTTACTTCCGATTCCCTTCCTCAATCCACTTATAGGTTTTTTTCCTGCAACCGAGCAGAGCAGGTCACCGTCCTCATAAGTGATAGATTCATCAACATTATCATTCACATAGGCTTTTGCTGAGACATCATACATGCTTCCTTCATCAGCTGAGAAAAGAATGTAGCTGATTTCATTGCCGTTTTCGTCATAGAATGCAGGGTGAAGCTTAAACCCTGTTTTGAGCTTTGAACTTACATAGTAGTTTGCTTTGCGAAGATGATAGCCGATTCCCGAATCGGAATTTTTGTCTAATTTAAGTGGCACGACTTTGTAATAAAACGCAGGCTGATAGACCATGACCTGACCGTTCGAGCCGTCCTCTGTATAGTTCTCATCGCCGTAGTATGCCACGATAGTGCCGTCGTCCAAAACATTACATCTTCTTCTGCCGCCGTACATTGTAAATTTATTAAAGTCTGAACCTTGTGAAAGATTGACCGCTCCTGCAAGTCTGGTAAATGTCTTGTTTTCAAAATCCACCTGCAAACCAAGAATATCGCTGTCTGTGTATCCGATGTATGCCTTAACATCGTCAACATCTGCCTTGTCTGCTTTGTTGCCAAGCAGTTTATCAGATTCTGTCTTTGAATAAACAGAATTTGCATTGGCTTTGTCGCCGAGAAGCTTGTCCGTTTCTTCTGATGAGTAGGCTTCGCTCGCATCGTAATAAAAATCGTTAAGATATTTAATGCTCGGATAATTGGTACTGCTGTCTGTAATGTCCGTTTTGGAGCTCACTTTGTTTGAATTGTCTTCTTTTGATTTAAGTGCATTGGCTACATCTGTTGCGTTTGCCTTGCCTGTAAGGGCTTTCTCTGCCGTCTGCATTCGTGCCGATAACTGGCTGACCGTGCTTTTTTCGGCTTTGTTGGTTACGGCAGAATCAATCCCGTTAAGCCTTGTGTTGAGGGTTGAGGAGCTTCCCCTTGCGGTTTCGACTTCTGATTTTACGGTGGTTAAATCTGCCGTTGCGGTTTTGAGAGCCTCTTCAACAACTGTAACCCCGTCTGTTGCCCGTTCAATCCCCTCATCCATATGGTTGAGGTTGTCGGCATTAAGAGCAGGAGCAGATCCGTTCACAAAGACAATTTTATTGTATTTGTTCATTTTCTTTTATTTCCTTTCCTAATCGTTTTTCGCCCTTTGATGTGAGGGTAGTTATAAATCCGTTCATTTTCTTATTGAACACAAATGTTTCAATTGTCGGCAAATCTTCAAACGGAGTTTTAATTGTGTACTTATCGCCTGCCTCAAGCCACCAATACGAAAACAGCTTAATTTTTGTCGGGCGGTATTTATATACATCACCAAAAAAATTAACAGAATTATATTTTGTGCCGATATCACTTGCTGTTGTTCTGCACCTCATCAAAATGTTATCGGAAACATACCACGAAAAATCGTTACTGTTGCCATACAAAAACGCTTTTTTATCAGCAAACTTAGCACTGTACATACGGATAGGCTCAAGTTCGTAATCTTCAAAGGATAAATCTTTGTACGAATCGATTGTTTCAACGGAAGATTGAGAATACAGCCTTTTAAAACGCATTTTTCCGTCGGCATCTATAACGGCAAAGCTCAAAGTTAATTCTGCATAAGCTTGGATTAAATCTGACAAGGTAATGTCCTTTATAACCTTTTCCACGCAGGTATCATCAAATTTCAGCGGTACACTAAAGATAGATAAGCTCGGCGGTGAAACCCCTGTAATTGCATAATCTTTGGCAAATTCTGCGATTATTGAATAAAAGCTCTTAAAATTATCGTCTTTTTGATAGTGCGCATAACCATAGTTCTCTTTGCCTCCAAACCACAAAGACATATCCACCTTTGACATATCATAAAAAGCGTCATAGGCTGTGATTTTGACGATGTTACGCTGTTTTTTATCTCTTTGAGCCGACTGAATTTTACCGTAGAAAGCAGGACATTCAACCGTTCCTGTTTCGGCAGGACAAATAAGAGTATTTGACGGGTACAAATCATCTGACGGATACAGCTCCGATTCAAGATATGTTGCCGTTATGATGACCTGTACCGTCTTTCCTATCAAAGCCGAGCAATCATAATCAATGAGTTTCACGCTCATTTCAGAGGCTATGCAACCGCCGAATTTCAATTCTTTTTCAACGATTTCATTTTCAAGCAAAAAACTGTTAAGCACGATACTTTCACCGGTTATATCCTCAAAACTGCCGTCAGGAGAATGCAGGGCAACGGTGTTGTAAAGTGTGTTTGTTTTCAGCTTATCAGCAATTTCTTTAGATACAAGCATTTTTAAGAATCACCCCTTAATACTCAATCAGCTCAACCGTAATCGGCTGATAGGTTATATCACTTTTTTCGGCGGTCATTACGGTATATTCGATATCAGGAATATAAAAATAAGAGGTGTAATAGCTGTTCGTTTCATCGTTCCAATAAGTTACCCTGCACTTTCTCTGTAACTTATTCGCCATTGAGAGGTTGATAATCGACTGAAAATCAATCTTTTCGTCAAGATGAAGAATGTGAGTTGAAAACGAAATTTTTGTTTTGTAATTTGACAGCGTTGCTCTTTGAAGTGTACCGTTCTGATCTCGTTCCGCAGAAGTTTCAAGTCGCTGATTCGGAGTTGATGAAAATGCGGTAATGTACTTATTCGGCATTATGTTGTTGCCGAATTTAAGCAAATAGCCGTTATAATTTGACATATCATTTCCCCCTTTATGCGAATGCGGATTTACCGTTGTGTCTGCGTCTGTAAAGCTCATCCTGTCTTATCATTTCTTCAAAAAGCGTTGAACCCTCAAGCTCGGCAGTAAACGAATAAGTGTTGCCGCCGTTATTGCGAAAGATAATGAACATTTCATAAATGCGTTTAAGCAGGTCAAGAATTTGTGTGAGAATCACTGTATCCTGACCGCCCGAATTGTCGAGCATACCCTGCAACTTGTTGAGCGGAGAAATAACCTCAGGGTTACCGCTGTTAGCGCCTGCGTTATCGCCGACAACCGCAAGTGTCGGAGCTTTAACAATACCGCCTTTTGCAAATTTTCGTGCAGGTGATTCTGTGGGTTCTTCAAATCTCGGAATGAGAGGCGGATTTTCAGGCATTGAAAAGCTCCAATCCTGCCCGATGACAGAACCAATTGCCCCTGCAATTCCTCCGATTGCATTGATAACACCGGAAACAAAGTTATAAATACCCGTCCACAAGCCGTTAATACCGTCAATGATAGCATTTACAATAAATCTAAACACGGCACAAATACCATCCCAAATACCTTTGAAAAAGTCGTAGATACCCTGCCATGCTTTGTTCCAATCGCCTGAGAAAACACCTGTAATGAAGTCAATTAGACCGCCGAATGTTTTCTGTATAGAGGTAACCAACCCACCGATAAATGTAAACACATTATCAAATACTCTTTTTACGGCATTGAAAACATTCTGAAATATAGGTCCCCAAAAGCTGACAAGCCAGTTTACAAACGGCGACAGAAAGTTATTCCACACGGTTGAAACACAGTCTGCAACCTTACCGAAGAAGTTTATTGCACCCTCAAAAACAGGCTTCAGCCAGTTTTCCCAAGCTGACTTTACGATTGCTACGATAAAATCCCACGCAGGCTTAATCCATTGATTGTAAACATTCATCAGGGTTGTGCCGATATTGGTAAACATATTGCAGATATTCTGAAAAATCTGCTGTCCGTTGCCGTTCCACCAATTACTGATAATTGTTCCGATATCTCCGAAAATCTGACCGATAAAGTTAAACACATCTGCAAACTGCAATTGTAAATTTTCGAGAAATTCAGTGATTGTTGCACCGTCATTTTCAGTCCATTCAACAAGGCTTTCGGTTGCAATTGAAAACGCACCCGAGACAACTTCGCCGACTGAGCCCGCAAAGGTTGTAAGACCGCTTAAAAGATTGGAAATTTGTTCTTCCATTTGAGGGCGAACATTGTCAATTGCATTGCCTGCAAGTGTGCCGAAGTTATCGAAAAAGGTTGACAGGTTGTTGTAACGGTCAGTAAGGTTATTACCTATGGTGTCAATGTAGTTGATAATCTTGTCTTTATCTTTGGAAATCCACTTAGCAACACCGCCCGAAATGGTCTGAAATGATTTTCCGCCGATTGTCGCAACCGCTCCGAATGCAGAACCGACTGCTCCGAGCTTGGCGGCACTTACCTGCTGAATCTTTTCAAAAGCCTTTTGTGCAATAGGCACGGCATTATCAAAAACGGTCTTGCAGTTTTTGCCGATTGACGACCAATCAACCTTGTTAATACCTTTCTGCACATTCTTGACAAAGCCTTTAAATCCGCTTTTTTCGTATAGATTTTTGAATGCCCCCGAAAGATTTTTGCTTGTGTCCTTGACAACATTTTTTGCAACAGCTCCGCCCGATGAACTGCCGGAAGAGCTTTTCGATGAGAAGGTGTCTGACTTTGAAGATGAGCTGTCAGAGCTTGAAAGCACATTCAGCTTATCAAAGCCTGCCACACTTCTTTTTGCTTTTTCGGAACTGTCCTTAACCTTATTAAGTGACTTTGAACTGTCATCTGCTGTATCCGTAAGGCTTTTGGCAGAATCGGACGCAGATTTGATATTGCTTGCGGTGTTGTTGCCTGTATCCCAGCCGAAGACCTTTGAAAGCGATTCAACCGCACCTTTGGCATATTCCGTTAAAGTTGCAAGTGCGGAACTCAACCGCTTTACAACCTGAGTTGCCACCTGAAGAATAGGCTGACCGACTACGGCAAGGAGCTGTTGCCAACTTTCTCTGAGGTTGCCCGTTACATTCTCCCAACCGTCTGCTTCACGGCTTGCCTGTCCCATAGCACCCGAAAGCTGATTAGCGTCCTTTACCATTTGCAAAAGCGTGAGCTGTTTCTGCGATTCCGACAAATCCGTAAACGACTTGCCGTACAGCTTATTAGCCGCCGCATTTCGTGTGGTTTCAGTACAGGACAAACCGAGTGCGGCATCATTTTCAAAGTTACCTTTGAGGAATGATTTCAGGCTTTCTGCGGTATCTTCAAGCGAACGGTCGTAATATGCGGCGCTGTCGGCTGTTACCTGCAATGCGTCCTGCATCATACCCAAAGCACTTGAACTGTCCATACCCGTAGTTTTTGCAAAGGCATAAATGCTTGTGCCGACACCCTGTAATCGGGTTTCAAGAATACCGCTTTGGTTGGCAACGCTCTGAATGGCTGATTCTGCCTGTGACTGCATTGTGCCGAATGTCTGCTCAAACTGTGAATTTGCCGCATTGACTTCCGCAGCCGATTCAATGCACTGCTGACCGAACTCCTTGATTTTGGCAACAGAAAAAGCGGCAACCACAGCCACACCGATTTTCTTAAACGAAGATGAAACCGAATCACTTAACTGCTCACCGCTACCTTTGATATTTGAAAACTCTTTCTCGGTTTTCTGAGAAACACCCTCTGCAACCTTTGAAAAGGACCGTTTCATATCCGTGCTTACATTTTCAAAATCTTTTGAAAGACTTGAAAATGCCGAATCAAACTTTTTTGTAATTGAATCGGAAATTTTATGCAAAGTTTTGGAAATATCATCACCCGTCAGCCTGACATCAAGTTCAATTTCACCCGCCTTTGTCGCCATATTCACCACTTCCTTTCATTTTAGATTTTTAAAAAAATGGGCATAATAAAAGCGCACACCGTTATGATGTACGCTTAAATTTGCAGAAGAACAGCCACCCCGTTTGGAGTGGCTGTTTGTTTTAGTTGTTGAGTTCGTAGTATTTGATGTCGATTTTCGGAAGTGACACATTGTTGCCCATTACGGTTTCATATGTATAGTCGCCGTCACAAGTTCCCCAAAATGTGATTACATCATCTTCAAGGAGTTTGTCCGCACCGTCAGGAATTTCTACAGTTGCGTAGATTGTATCAGTCCACAATGGTTCATCAAGATACTCATTTTCTTCTTTGGTTATATTGATTCTCAGGTCAACCGAATCGCCCCAGCCTTCCTGAACCTGAATAATCTGACCTTCAAACTTGTAGTCATTACCTTTGTACTTGTCAGGGTTTCTTGAAAGAGTTTTAAAGTCGATTGTTTTGCAACCGTCTTTAAATTCTTTTTCAACCTTCTTCGGGTCTTTAGTAGGCTTTTCTGTTGCAACTTCTTTTGTGGTCGGTGCTTCTGTCGCTTTTTCAGTTGCTTTTTCTGAACTCTGATTTGCAACAGTAGTTTCCTGCTTTGATTTATTTGAGTTGTTACCACCGTTAATCGCACCGTTTACACCGCCGACAATCATTATAGCAACAACAATAATAACCCAAAAATACCAACGCTTGTAAATCTTCTTTTTAGCATTTGCAGGTGTTCCATTCGGCTTAGTCGAATCACTTTCGCCAAAACCTGCACCACACTTGTCACAAAATTTTGCATCGTCCTTTAAATCATTACCGCAATGTGGACATTTCATAAACATACACTCTCCTTAATAAATTTGTTAGTGTATATTACATTTTATCACTATGTATTAACATTGTCAAGATTTTGGACGAAAAATCAGAAATTATGTGCAGAATTACATACTTGCAAAAATGCTCTGAAATTCTGCAAGAACGGTGTTCATATCTTCGTCTGAATAGTGCTTTACATTCCTTGACCGCCACTTGTTACGGATTTTGTGCTGTGACGAAGTAAAGCTTTTCAAGACCTCTTTGTCGGTTTCAAGGCGAATTTGAACCGTTCTTGCAAGCGGTGTTTCGGGTCCTAAGCCTTGCAGAAGTGAGCAGAACTCATTCCAACTCATTTTTGCAAAATCCTTTGAATAAATGCTGACCCCGTACTCCGAGCGAAAGCTCGACACGATTAAATCAAAGTCATCAATCAGGTCGTAGCCGGGGTCTGAGCTTCCCCCTCGTCAGTCAAATCGCCTGTTGCAATTTTGGCAGATTCGCTGATAAGGGCGTTGAAATCGTGCATATTCAGCTTTAACTTTTCAATCTTTTCTCTCTCGGATTCATCAAAAAGAAGATGATACATTTCGATAACATCTTTACTTTTACCGTTGCCGTCCTCAAAAAGTGCCGCAACTTTGAGCATTGAAACTGCGTCATTGTTGATTGCAAGGTCAACATTTTTAACTCTGACACTCGGCTTTTCCTCAAAATTAAGTTTGTCTGTAATATCAATTAACTTTGACATAATCGTTCATTCCTTTCGTTTTTTTAAGCGGCTGCTGTATATACGGGTTTGCCGTTTGACATAACTTCAAATTCAAGCGGAGCAACACCCGTACTTGCGCCTGCACCGTTTGATGTAACGGATACAACTGCATTTTTAAAGAGGGCGGTTGAGCCGTCGGGGAAGGTCCACATAAACGGAACTTCTACCTTTCTGCCATTTTCAAATGACAATGCGGCAATCTGGTCGTTACCTGCGTCACCGATTGTACGCTTACCCTTTACCGAAATTGTGATTGACTTAGCAGTCATAAGCCTTGACTTCCAGCCCTCGTTTTCAAAGGCTGTCCATTCCTCGACACCGTTGTCAAATGCAACGGAAAATTCTTCACAGTTAGCAATATTTGTCGTGGCGGATTCTGTTCCTGTCTTGCCAACCGCAAACTGATTTTCATAGCACGGGAATACTCCCGATTCAACTTTTGCCATAAAATTACTTCCTTTCGTAATAAAATTTAACTTCAATGACCTGCTCATACACACCCTTGTCGTCTGTTCCCACATCAACGGGTTCTTCCGTGAGCAGTTCGATTATATAGATTTTGTGTTCCTTAATTTCAACATTTTTAATGCCGTAAAGCGTTTCGTAAAGCCTGCGTGCAAACTCCTCGGTTTCTCTTGCGTTGTCGGTGTAATGGATAAGCAAAGACACGCTTATTGTATCGTAGGTACTTTCACCGCCGATTGCCCTTGTGGGTGTTCCCGACTGCTTTAATGAATACACACCGATTGACCTGTCCTGCTTGTTGTCAAGCTTGCCGATGTAATAATGCTCGGCATTTGAAATACTTTTCAACCAATCTCTGATGTCTGATAAATAAATCACAGTCCTGCTTCCTTTCTGAAAAGCCCTACAAATGCTTTACTGCAAAAATTCTGTCTTGTACCGCCCTCAAGCCACGGTGTAAGCCACTTACCTCCGGCGGCAATGTTTTCCTCACGGCTGAAATTATACTCGGGATGAAAATACAACCGCCTTGCATACGGAGTACTTGACACGATTTTTACAACGCCGTTCCGGCTCTGAGCATAATCAACAAAGGTATTTTCGTTTTGAAGATTGCCTGTGTCAAACGGCATTACCTGCGTGTTTTTCACCTGTGTAAGAAGTGCGTCACCTGTCTGTTCAAGAGCCTGTTGCTTTGCCTTGTCAAGCTGTTTCACAACAGGCATGTTGAGTTTGATTTTTGATGATACCGAAAATCCCATTAAATCACATCCAATTCCGTAAAATTAACTTTGCCGTCGGGGTTGCGGTGTTTTGTACCCTGTACGATGTTTCGTTTTACGCCGTCAAGGATTACAAAGCCACCGCTTAAAGTGGGGCTGTCGGGGGCAATATCGCCGTCAAAAAGCAAGACAGCCGACACCTGAACAATTTTCTGCTCTTTGGTATAAACCGTCTTTGCCTTTGACTGCATATTACACAAGGCAGAGCCACCGTGCAGGGTTGCTGACGGGTACAAGCCGTCGGAGGGATACAGATTTTTGCATTCAAACACGGTCAGGGGTGCTCCGTCCTCGGTAACACCCTCGCCGTAGATTGTGACCTCGACAGGAGTTTTGCAGAACTGCTTTTTTACAAGTGACGGAAATTTCACGGTTTTCACGCACCTTTCAGATTGCAGGATAACAAAGTCCTGTTGATTTTAGCAACGCATAGAGGTCGGCAGGAATTGCCACTCCGCTGATACACATTAAATTCCAGCTTGCGCCAAATTCCATTGATGTGCCGTTGATTGAATAGCTTTTCAGGTAGGAAGAAATCATATCGGCATTTTCTTCTTCAAAAGCAGTAAGTCTGCTATGCACTCTGCTGATGATTCTCTTCTGCATTTCCGAAAGTTTTTCAAAATCAATGCGGTTAAAAGTCAGAACATCAATGTGTTCGGCAGAGATAATACTGTTTTCATCTCCACCCTGATGTTCAATGTAATCGGCATACATAGATTTACTCCTTTGTGTCTGACTTGGTACTCTCTTTAAGTTTTTTGTTTTCGGCTTTGAGCTTTGAATTTTCTTTCTTCAAAGTATTGTAATCATCAACAGAAATTTTCTTGCCTAATCCATATTCTTTGATTTTGCCGTTGTCATCCTGAATATCATAACCACGGGATACATAAGTCTTAGCTTCCTCGTCTGTGTTGACTGTATATGACTTATTGTCTTTGATTGCTTTCATTTTTTCTCACCTCGCTTTAAGCCTCGGCATGAATGATTACGCCCTGCTTCATAAGTTCGTCAATGGCAAAAGTACCATTAACTTTTCTGTTCTGATATATATAATTATCAGCTGTTCGGCTGTCAGAACCCGGAGTATAGACATTGATATATGAATACTTAACTCTTGACACCTGTGCTTCCGGGTCAATAAGAATATAGTCAATCTGCTTAGCTGAGCTGTCAGCAACACAACCGTTTGTAAAATCAAACAAAGACTTCATTCTTGAGCTTGGCACTTCTACAATCTTATCAATATCATCAACGGAACGAACACGGCGGTCAATGCCCTTTGCGGAACTGATTTCAAGTGTTCTCTGAATACCCTCTGCATTCTTCAAAAGCTTTTTGTACTGTGGTGTCGCATAAAGAATAACCCTGTCGAGCGGTACACCCGCTTCGGCAAAAGCCTCAAGGTTATCGTCAAAATCTGCAAGCACATTCGCCGCAGTTAATGCAGTAGTTTTTACTGTTGCACCAACTCGCTTAGCTTCTGTATAAAGCTTGCTGTAAGTATAACAGTCGAGTTCAGGTATAGCCTGTGTTTTTTCAAAGCGTGTCTGAATATTTGCGATAGTCACTACCATATTTGTTTCGTCAACATCAATAGGGTCGATAGCAAACTCAATATCTCTGTCGTGGTCAAGGGATTTGGTTTCGTAACCGTTTGAATATGTACCCAAATTAAAACCGCCTGCACCTCGTGTATGGTCTTTATAACCGCTGACCGAGAGTTTCGGAATTTTAATATCCTTACCGTTGATAATCTGAATGTCAGAGTTTGAATGGTAAAGGTCATCGCAAGTAAGGGCCTGACCATACAATTCTCTTAATACATTACTGAAAATAGTTGCGTATTCTAATACTGCCATAATTATTTACCTCTTTTCTTACTTTTTAGATTTGATGCCGAAAATTCCTCTTAAGGCATCTTCTGTTAAATTTTTGTCGCTGTTGCCGTCACCACCGATTTTCTTAACTCCTGTGCCGTTCTCGGCAGGTTTGCCCTTGAGTGCGGGAATATCGTCAAGCACCTTTTTAACAGCCTCTGTCAGCTTTTCCGCATTGACCTTGCCGTCTGTCACAGCTTTTGAAAAGTCTGCAATTTTAAGCACATACGGAACGGTTGCAATGTCAACGCCCTGTTTTACGGCTTCGAGGGTTGCCGACTGGTTGACTTCTGCCATAAGCTTTGCGTTGTTTGCAGATTCAACTTCCGACTGCATTTTTGCAAAGTCGGGAGTGTTCTTGGCTTTCTGCTTTTTAAAAGCACCGATAGCCTCTTTCATCTCATCGGCTGACAATCCCTGCTCCTTAAAATAAGACTTCAACACGGTGTCCTCTGTCACGCTTTGTTTGCCTGTAATAAGGCTTGCGAGCTTGTCGTAATCAAAGACAGGAGCGTTTCCCTGCGGTGCAGGTGTCGGTTCATTGGGGGTTGGTGTTGGATTTGGTTCTGCCATTTTTTCATATCCTTTCAGTTTTTCGGGTGTCTCCCGTAATCAGTTTATAGAGTGTCTCTCTGTTTCAGTTTTGCACGGTGTCTCCCGTAGTTTAATGTCTTCGGACAATAAAAAAGCACCTTACATATTCGTAAAGTGCTTAATCCGCTGATTCTGTTTTCTTTGCTCTCGGCTTTTTGGGAGCGTTTGGCTCATTTTCTGTAGCGTTTGGTTTAGCCTCCGCCGCAAAGCCGCCGTCAATGAGTTCCTTTGCTCTCTGCTCGGAGCATTCAAAAACTTCATTCACAGGTCGGGTTACATAACCGTTCTGTTTATCATTAAATGCTGTTGTTACTCTGATTTTCATTCTGTCACCACCTTTCTAAACCGGTCGAAATCAACGGGTTTAAATGCAAAAAGCACCCTATAATCAACATTGCTGTCGATTATAAAATGCTCAATTCGTAATTTTATGCTGTTTTTGTGAATTGCATATAACAAAACCGCCCTTTTTACGGAGCGGTTAGATTATGCCACTATCTTTTAGATATTGCATTTTTTGTTTCTCTCTAAGCTTACTGTAAAGCGCTTCAGCATCTTTAGCTTCTTGTGGAGCATCTTCACGCAAAGTGACATTTAAACCATTTGTTACAAGGTACGGCTTAAACGCATTCCATAGAGATTTTTGTTCTTCAGTTTGTATCAATCTCATACCATCATCACCCTAAAAGTTTGCTGACTCTGTACTCGTTATACACTTCATCCATAGCTTTATCTTTTAAGCATTCAAAAGCATACTCACTTATATCCTCTATATTATAACCGTTATTTATCAATTTTTCAACCTTTGGAGCATAAATTTTATTAAGGTAATCGCAATATTCAAAATAATCGTTAATACCTCCGAATTTTGCTCTGTAATTTTTAGCGTCTTGCCAATGAATCAGTTCGTGAAGAATTGTACTCAATCCGTCTTGCGGACAAGCCAAGTTTTCTTGTAAATCTGACAAATCACTTGTTGAAAAGTATGCTGAATTGACATTTAGAACATTCTGCATTGGCATATATGAAGCAATAGCATTTACTCGCATTTCTTCGGGAGAGATAATACAAATATCAGGTTTTCCGCTTGTTTCAACCTCTCCGAGCATATCAAACGCTTTTCTCACTTGCATATCAAAATCATGAAGTTCTTTTCGTTTTAGCTTTACCTTATCTGAAATATAAACATTGTCACACAATGTATTTGCCTTGCGGGTATCAATTGTAATTGTTTCGCCCTCAATTTTGCGTTCAAAAGTTTTTGATATATCTTCCTTAAAAACAGGTCTGTAATATTTTTGTTCATCAGTCTTCAAAGAAAATCGTTTTGCCTTTTCTTCAAGCGTATTCGCCCTATCGTGCCACTCATCGGCTCGGGTTTGGGCAATGCGTTTATTGTCCTTATCAAGACTGTATTCGGCACGGCGGTCAAAGCGTTCTGCCTGTCGCTGTGCATACTGCTGTTTTTCCTCAATTCCTCGCTGACGGTCAAGCTCTTTGATTTCATAGTCAGACAGCGGTGCGTCCAAATCATCAAGTTCGGGATAATATGTACTTGTGCTGTCCTTACATCTCGGATGAAACAAACCGTTCTTGATTGCGGTTGAGAGAAGCGGATAGTTTCCGTCTGACTTTTTGCCGTTTGAATAAACATCGTCAATAAACACCTTGCCGATATATTTTGCACAATCGGGGCAACCGCCCTGTCTTGAGTTCACAACAACGAGGGATACTCCCCATTCGGCTCGCTTTTCGCCCTCACCACGCAGATAGGCTCTTTTGTTGGCTGTTTTAACCGCCATATCCGCATAATCCGAGAGCGTATGCCTTGCACCGTTTTTGTATTCCACACAATTAAGACCTGCGTTGAGCATATCTTTGCAAGCTATATCAACGGCTTTTTCGTATGTAACCGCACCCGTGTTCATTGCAACCTGTGCGTTAAAAATCGCCTTGCGGTACTTGTCGTTGCTCATACGCAAAACTGCCGTTTCTGCCCTCTTTAAATCGTCTATGGTCGATTTTATGAGTGCGTCAAGTTTACGGTCATTCACCTTAAAAAACTCGGCTGTGCTGTGTGCTGACGGCTTTTTCGGGGCTTTGAAACCGTCCTTGACAGCTTCAAGAATTTCTGCCTCCTGACTTGCATTTCCGTCAGCTTTGGCGGTGCGAATCATCTCTTCAACCTTGCTGTTAATGGTTTTGAAACACTTGCCGAATTTCTTTGCGTTGTGCTTACGGTACTCTTCAAGACTTTTGAGCTGTTCAGCCTGCCATTGTGTCCAGTTGTAACCCTCTTTAGTTTCTTCGGCTCTGTGACGGCTGAAATTGCGCATCATGCTGTCAATCAGTTCATCTTCGATTTTTTCAAAGGCTTCTCTGATATTGTAATCACTCATTGTTTACCTGTGTATCGTTCTGTTCGGGATTGCTTTCGGTTTTTTCTGCATTATTTTCCGCATTTTCTTCATCATCTGCGTTATTGTTAGGTTCTTCTGTGTCGGTAAGGTCCACATCGTCAAGTTCCGATTTTTCTTCTTCGCCTGCAATGCCCTGTTCTTCCTTAATTCTCTGCACCTCTTCGGCTTTCCAATCGTCCGACTTGCTGTCGCCGTACAATTCTTCAACCGAGGTTTCAACTGACATCAAACCGCCCTGTCTTGCTTTTGACACGGTTTCAACCTGACTTTCAAAGCTCGGATTTGCATATTCGCCGAAGTTTACAGATACTTCCAAGCCCTCAACAATACCCTTGCCGTTAAGCTCACTATCGGCATTAAGTACGGCAAGGACAAGGCTTTGAAGTGCGTTCTGCGTAATCTTAACGAGGTTTTGCCTTGTGTAGAGTGTAGTCTTTTCTTTCTCTCGCTGTGCCTCGGCATTATCGAGTTTCTTTGTATCAATGCCTAATGTGCTTGGTGAAATTACACCCTGCAAGCAGAGGTCAAGAGCGGTAATATAAGAGCTTAAATAACTTTCGTGCTGAATCTGCGGACTTTCGGTGTAAATCCTGTTGCCGTTGCCGTTTTCAGACATATCGTTGCCCACGGTGATAAATCGGTTGTCAAACGGATTTGGCGATATCGGCTGACAGGTTTCGGGATTTCTCGGAACAAGACAACCAGGCACATACTGCTTTGTTCGGCAGGCTCTGAGTGCGTCCATCCACTGTGACCACACTTCATCAAGGCTGTCGAAAGCGTCTGTTTTTATGCCGATAATGCCCGCACCTCTGCCCTTGTGGCACGATTTGCCGTAAAGAACAGGTACAGCCCACATATATGATTCGTCAAATGTAACGCCCTTTGAATCAATCCACGAAAGAGCGTCAACCGTGTGCAGGTCAATCTCTTTGCCGTTGTCATCATACAAAGCATAGTGAATATAGCCGTAACCGTATGTTTCTTCAAAACGGTAACGGCGGTGTTTTTGCGTGTAATCGGTGTAAAACTTAACCTCTCGGATTCTGCCACGCACATATGTAAAGTCGATGTTTTCGGCAGGATACCATTCAACAATCGGAACATCTGATACAGCCATGTCAAAGCTGACCTTAAAAGCACCGTCACCGACAACACATAGGTCACGGAGCATTTGCTTAACCGTGTCGGACAATTTGTTCTGCTTTTCAATGTCTTCCCAACGCTCAGCATAAGCGGTTGAATTTTTGCTTGTAACATCTGTGCCGTTGTAGTCGGCAATTACGATATTCACAAGCGTTTCGCAGATGAGTGCCGGCAAACCCGTGTGTATTTTACGGATTTCAAGCCCCTTTGTGCTTTTTGCCGCCCAAAACATAGTTTGGTTTGTGTCAATCTGCTTGTACAGCTCCGCAAGCTGTCTGCTGTTGCCCCAATACCAAATGCGATTGATAAAGCACTCGGTCAGATGATTGCTTGTCTCGGTAACGGTAATTGTTTTGTCGCTTGCAGGAGTAATCTGCAAAAAGTTTTTAATTCCAGATCTGATAGATTCAGCCATTCTGTTAATCAGCCCCATTTATTTCACTTCCAATAATATTTTTAAATGGCAGCCACGCATATTGACCGCTGTTAATGCAATGGTCGTGACCGTCCTCGGGTGTGTTGTCTTTATCCTCTCGCCAGCTGTAAATTTCAAACTCGGCAATCGTGCTTTTACAATGTTCAAGCACAAAATAACAGTCGGTGGCAAGCCAGCCGAGTACAAGATTGATTCGGTCGATAATCTTCGTTTTCTTCCATGCATTTGCAAAGTCATAAACACAGCCGTGCTGTCGCTTATACTTTTGAAATTCGGTAATAGTCGCTTGGTCGGCGCTGTCAATAAAAGCCGTGCGTGCAAAGCCCCATTCATCACGGTTGCGGTCAAGAAAATCAATAAAATTCTTCACCGTGTCACTCGGGGCAATAGGTGTTTGCATTTCAGCGTTGTTATAAACTCTTTCATCAAGCTGAACACACTTGCCGTGATTGGTAATGCCGTAAAATGTCATTGCGATAGTGTCAGGCGACTTCTGCGAATAGGCGGTATCAAGACCTGCGGTGAACTGAACAAAGTGTTCTGACTTGCGGTTACAGTTCAAAAACTTTCCTGCCCACTCTTTTGATTTGATATGTCTTGCCCTCTCAAAATTCGGGAACACAAGACCTGTTGCTCTGCCTCGCAAACCTAAAATTTTATTTTTATAGAGCTTTGTACCTTTCGGTGCAGAGTTCTTTTTCTTTTCAATCTGTTCGGGTGTAAGACTTAAATTGTCGGCAAAAGAAAAGAACCAATACCGCCAATTCGGTACAGGTTCTTCGGTAAGCTCCGCCGTAATCTCGGGGGGAACATCGTTTTCATATTTTTTAAAAGGACGGGAGCGGTTGACAAACTCCTTATACACAGGCAGGCTCGGATCATCGGGATTCAGCGTTGCAAGCATATAGTCATTACGGGTTGACATCTCTCGGATAAACTCGATATCGGCGGTGTTGATTTCGTCAATATAAACGCACCCAAACTGCGCACCGAGAACCATTTCCCATTTATCTCGACTGCTGTAGCCGAGAATATAGATAATTTTGCCCTCAAACTTGATATGCGGCAGCTTGTAATCCTTGTCGCCGTTACCACAATAGACAGCGTTGCGGTGCAAGTCGAGAATACCGTTGTCCTGTTGAATTATAGTTTCCTCAGCCTTGCCCGTAGTTTTGGCGGCAATTGCGTGAAGCTTCTTCGGCGACTGCGACACCATTCGCATAAACTTAACGCCTGCTCCGACGGTAGTTTTTCCCGAGGCTGTCGTGCCTTCAAGAAATTCAGCTGACACATTCGTTGTGTTGATGAAGTCAATGTATTTTTGCGACAAAGGAAAGCTACTCACTCAAGCCCTCACCGCCTAACTGTCTGAACACATCGGATAGCTTTTCGGACTGCTCAACCTTTGCGTCAACCTTAACGGTGTATTCGCCCGTCATCTTGTTGAGCGTGTCAATCGCCCTGATTCTGTCGGAGGTGTCCTGCTCAGCACTTCGGGCAATATCGGACAAAGCAACCTGTCTGTCCTTTGCACTCATAATGCGCTCATCTTTGAGCTTATCAGAAAGCTCCTTGATGTATTTTGAAACTCCAACATTCTCCAACAATTCATACGCTCTTGCGTTTGCGTAATTTTCTGAATATCCTGCCTGTATTGCACTCTGAACGGTGTTACCGCTCTGCGCATAATATTCCGCAAACTTCCTCTGCCTTGCATTTAATTTGTCTTTCACGGTATCACCGCCTTTCACACTAACACAAAACCGCCCTCAAAAGAGAGCGGTCTATGCGATTTTTTTAACTTAGGAGAGTTTCGCATATGTCCTGTTTGTCAAACTTTCATAATACCATTATACGCAGGGTAAGGGTGACATTCAATGACATTTCAAAATAATTTTACGAGAAATCGAACTTTTTTCGGAACGCCTGTAACGCTTCGCCGTGCAATCTCAGGGTATGCCTTACACTCATTTCCATGCTTTCGGCAATATCTTCCCACCTGTTGCAGTTTATGTAATACTCGGTCAAAATCGCAATGTAACGGTAATCGTCAAGTGCGTTGATTTTACTGCGGATTTCAGTTTTTAACCGCACAAGATTGTCAATCTCCCGATTGATTTCAGCCTGAAGGTCTGCAATTCTGTCCACAATCCGCATAGGGTCATTCACTCCCGATGTCTTAACAGGCTCGTTTTGCTTAACCGATACCTGTGCAATATTCAGCCTAAGTTTCGACAGCTCGTGTTCTTTCGTTCTGATCAGCTTATCCGAAATCCTGACCGAATATAAATAATCTTTAACCGTCAATCCGCATCACGCTCCTCCTCATCAAACATACCGAGTTTCTCAGCAAGTGCCATAACAGAATCTACAAGCAACGATAAATCTGAGCCTTTGATATTGCACATACGATAGCTTACTTTGACTCTTTCATTGTCAATCTCGTTAAAATAAGCCACAAATCCTTTTTCAGTTACTTCTGTTTCGCCGTTATCGTAATTAACGGTGATATTTTTAACGCCTTTCATTCTTCTGCCTCACTTTCAAGCCATTTTCTAATAATTTCTTCATTTCCAAGACAAGGAGCATCACAATTTTCGCAATAACCGCAAACATTGTTATTTAATGTGTCAAGCATAATATCAAGCATAAAATGTGTCATTTGCTCTTTGCTCATTGATTTGATTTTTTCAAAGTTTGTCATTTTGTCTGTTCTCCTTTATCAAACAACATCTTTTATATTTTTTTCCGCTTCCACAAGGACAAGGTGCGTTCCTATGACTATTCTCAGGTGGGTGATATGTAACGGTAGCGAGAAAAGATAGATTACAATCTTGTGTATAATACTCACATATGTCAGCAGGCTCTTTAGTTATATGGGCTTTCATTCTTGCTCCCCCTTTCTTGCTCATTCCATAATTTCAAAATCTCGTGATATTCTTCATCGTTTAAGTTAAGTCCTGTTTTTACATATGCGCAATCAACGCAATAACTTGAGTATTGCAATCCACATTTTTTACAAGGCATTGTTGCTCACTCCTTATCCATCATCGTTCCGCAATGAGGGCAGTAGTTGCTGTCCACATATTCCTCGGCACCATTGAGCAATGCGTTTCTGCCACACATGGAGCAAAACGGTGTACCGTGTAGTCCATCATACGGATGTATATATTCTTCAAGTTCCTTCAAATCAAACTCTTTCACAAGCCATTTTCCGTGCTTAATCTCTTGCATATCACACACGGTTGCTTCGTTGGGTTTACTTCCGTCAACTTCGATAATATGCTTAACTGTTTCAGCATTTCGTTTTGAATTAAAGTATATCGTACTAACACTCATATCCTCGAACAGTATATCCAATGCATAGTCACCGCAAACATCACGGATTTTTAATTCTTTTTCAATCATCGCTCTTCACCAATCCTCTCCGTCAAAACTTAATTGTCCAGGCAAAACACCATCCTGCATCCACCAATGGAAAACCTCAAGTCCATTAGCGTGTTGTGTAGCTTTGCCTCTTAGCTTTCTCACTTCAAGCATCTTGTCGAATGCTCTTATATACAAATTTCGGTACTTGGGATATCGTGCAAATTCCGCAAATCTCTTCTTATTTACCATCGGACAGCCAATGCATCCAACACGGTCAAATCCACAACTGTATAACGGATTAAGATTAATGTGTTCTTGGTTGATGTACTCCCTAATATCACTATCCGACCAATCACAAATAGGGTTAAAGAGTATCTTCCCTTGTAACTGACAATGCTCAACTATCTGCCTCTTATCGTCATTGTCATTGTTAAGGATGATTTTATTCGACAGATTAGAAGAATAAGTTTCGATTATTCCCTTCGACCGTCTTTTCGTACTTTCGGCTCTTCGCACTCCTGTGGCAATAGCACGATTCTTACCGCCTGTTTCTTTCAGAATTGCACAACAATATCTTACTAACCTTGTAGGAGGAATACCTTTTTGCACTATCAGTGACCACATAGAGGTCGGCTTGCCCTTGTATCTCGGCATATCAACGTTGCATTTTATTCCTTTAGATTCTAACTCATTGAATTTATCTCGTATGTGGTAAACTGTTTCGGGAGCATCAGCCGTTGTGTGACTATGTTGAACCTCAAAGTCTATACCCGATTTAATCGCTAAATCTAAAATAATGTCGCTGTCTTTACCCCCTGAATAACAAAGCATAAGCGGTTTATCATAGTAGCGTTTACTTATTTCTGCTCCGTCACGAAGTCGCATTATAGCAACCTTTTCTAAGTCCATTACTTTTCACCGCCCTCAATAGTCTGATTCCAACATCTTACGCAGTTGTTGTGACAACTATTTACGCTTATCAATCCTAAATGCCAAGGGCATAATTTATGGGGTGTGCCGTCCTCATCAAGCTTTGCATTCGGGTAGTTTTTCAAAAACTCACTCAAATAAGTCCTCTGCGGATGTTCGTCCGACCACCTCTGAACGATTTCGATTGCCTTTTCAGGGTGAGTTAATTCTAATTCAGTGCAAAGCGCTTCTTCGTCATTATTAAATCTGCTCAATGGGCAATGATTACACGAAATGCGACACACACCAACATCACTTGATTTTGTCATCCGAGCTTGTTCACTCAAATAGTTTTTAGTGATATTACAATCAATCATTTTCTTCGTCTCCTTCATAATTTACAACTTTTCCGTTGTCAGTGTAATCTCGTTTGTCAAATTCAAGTTTCAGCTTATCAATGACAATACGGTCGATATGTTCCCAAAAGACTTCGTCGGTGTCGGAGTGTTCAATTATCTCGGTCATCGACTTCAAAGCCTTTGCACATCTGTCACGACCAAAGCCGAAATCTTTATACAAGGCATACAGCATTGTTTTAAATACTCTGCGTGTGATGTCTTTGTTTTCTTTTTCTCGGATCTGTTCATATGCGCTTTTTGCAATCCGTTCAGCTTCCTGTTTAATCTGTTTCGGAATCTTAGGTGGTATTCTTGCTTTCAATGCTTTTTCTCCTTTCAAATTCACAGACAAAGCCTGTGCTTACGGGCTTGCAAAACCTGCAATGCTTACAACAGTAAACACAAATGTGTAACCCCGATTTTGAGTACGGACATTTTCTGATTTGCAACATACCAAAATCATTTCCACACTTTGCACACTTAATCGGTCTGAACATCAAAATCCCCCAGATAGTTAAATGTGTCAACCTCATCAATATCAAACGAGCTTGATTTGTCATCTGACTTTTGATTAGGTTTTTTTGAGACATCCTTTTCAAGCCAATCGGACAGTACAGCGAAATGATTATTGTATTTTTTTCCGCTCGTCTCAAGATATTTTGATAATCTATCAATTTTACCTTTGTAATCACTTGGATATTTGCGTTCCAATTCATCAACCTCAACATCAGATAAAAATACATTTTTAAAAGGTCCGTGAGCTGAGAGTGTGCCCTCTCTCTCTTTCTTACCATTCTTTATATATTCTTTACCTTTCTTATATTGTTGCCGATTGACTGCCGATTGAGTGCCAGCCGACTGCCGATTGACTGCCGATTGAGTGCCAGCCGACTGCCGATTGACTGCCGAATCGTGTGCCACTTTTTGATATTGATTATAATTAAACACAGTAATAATCGAATATTTCGAGGTGGTTTTGACTGCCACTTCGCCTGTCGTTTTTAGGTGCTCTAATGCGGTTCTTACATTTTTTAACGAAAGGTTAAGTTGTTCCGCAATGCGTTTCTGACTTGTAACCCACTGTCCTCTTTTTACTGTAATGTTTTCAAAATCGTGGTCATAAACATTTGCATTGAGCAGAATATGTATAAACACACGCATTGTGTTTGCGTCCTGATACCATCTCCACGATTGGATTTTACGGCTTAATTTGATAAAAGTGTTATCCATTTTCCAATCGCTCCTTCATTTCTCTGTACAGAATTTCTCTGATGATTTTTCCGCTTGTTTCCTCTTTGCAGAAGATTATTTGACAATTGTACCTTGCGAGCCAAGCAAATAAACTTGCAGTTAATGCTTGCGGAGACATCTTGCTTCTGTAACTGCCATTATAGGCTTTTTCCCAGTTTGCGTTTTCGATGAGCAGATAAACTTTCGCGCCTGCCGATTTTGCCCGTTCAAATTCCCTTGTGAAGCGTTTTCGCTGTTGACAATAGCAGTTGCAAATTTCATCGAATGACATTTTTCGTTCTACACAAACTGCTCTATCAAGCGAAAGCAACTCCCCTGAAGGTAAAGTTACTTCCGCTGAATAATCGCCAAAATCGAGCTTCTCTCGCTTGTATGGGGTTTTCATGGAGTTAAGCCTTTGCTCGTACCGTGCATTTGGCTGTTCTCTGGTATCGACAAGAATAGTTAATGTCGATAACGCTGTTTCAACATCAATTGGATGCATAATTAAAATGGTAAATCATCAGTTTCAACAATAGTTTCCATATTGTTGCTCGGTGTGTTTGTACTATGGTTTGTAAGAGGCTTGTCTTTCCAAATCTTGAAATCCCCGCTACGGATAGATTCTACATCTGTGACAGTGCAGCATTCCGTTGTCCAACCTGTTTTGCCTTTATATTCCCATTCTTTATTACGATAAATAACGCCTATTGATTTGCTTTTTAAAAGCTGTTCGTTGCAATCATAATGATAGTTTGGATTACTGTCTTCGAGCGAATAGATAAGATTGTTAAAAGCTTTCTGCTGACTTTCAAAATACTGATTTGATTCTTCAGGAATATTGATTCTGTATGTGCCTTTCCATTTTTTATCGGTCGAAGTATCGTTTTCAAATTTTCTTTGAAAGAAATTTGCATATTCGCCTTCTGAAATATCAAAAGCAATAACAAGAACATCGCCCCAGTCGTAATTCTCAACTCTTGCTCCCGCAATAGTTGCTACATAGCCGCCTGCCGGTAGATGTTCGTTGGTTGTTGCTTTCTTTGCTGTCTGTCCTTTATATGTTTTAATCATTTGGTTTTACCTCCAAGTTATAATAATTTCGTATAGTTTCATCAACCATTTTCAGGTCATTGTCGATTTCATCAAAATCAAACATATCTTCTGGCGATTTGGTAATGTCATTGCCATCTGTCACGGTTCTGAAAAAATGCTTGCCGTCTTTTGACATACAGCGCAATGCGATAGTTACCATTCCTTCAAGTTTCACTTTGTCTTCGAGTAATTTGCCAATCGTGTGAAGCTTAACTTTGCCGTAATCATTGACCTCTTCGTGCATCATAATATATACAATCACGTCATCAGGCAGTTGCGACTTAATGAATTGAATCAGTCCCCAATAATTGTCTGCAAGTTCATTGAAGAGATCAAAAACGGCTGAGCCTCTTGCCCCTGTCGAATGGCCGCTCATATATTGAGCTGTCAATAAATACCCTGCATCATCAATAACTGCAATTTTAGTTGGCATTTTTTTGAGTTGTGATTCGATTGTCTGATACGATTTACTGCACATCACATACTTAAAATGTTTTTTAAAAGGCAAAAATTTACCCTCAACATTTATCAAAAAAATTTCATCTTCGGCAAAGTTTTTTAAACTTCGGCTTTTGCCTGAGCCTGATTCGCCATAAATCAAAATTGGTTGTCCCATAATTATATCCTTTCATTAATTTGTATCGGACAGCCGTCGGGCAATCCGAGTATGTATGGATTGTAAATCATTTTGTTTGTCAGCCTACACCAGTAGCGGTTTAAATCGCTCTCTGAACGACAAAACTGACAGTAGTGACATTTTACTTTATCCTCAGGAAAATGGACTGTGAGCGAAATCTCACCGTCTGTGAAATATGAAACGCCGTTTGGAAATTCCTGTGACATCACTTTTGCCCCCTTGTATTCAGATCTATCTTGTGGCAGATATAGTCGTTAAAATCGTAATTCTTAGAGCGTTCGGCTCGGCGATCATCACACTTTGATTTGTACTCAAGATATTTTTCACAACCGCTGTGACAGCGCTCACTTCTCGTCTGACAGCCATAACACGGAGCTTTTATTCTTGCCATTTCTTAAGCACCACCAATCATAGAAGAAATCCATATCGTCGAACACCCAATCTCGAACATTTTGAATTATTTTCAATTCACATTCGCTCGGAAGAGATTTAGAATCAAATACATTGTTTACAAGATAATCAAATAAGCTTATTATCAACACTTTGTGTTCCGGCTTGTTGCTTTCTCTGCAAAATTCAAAGTTAAAGGCTTCTTGAATAATAAGGTCTTTAGCTTCAAACGCTTCACTCTCGTTGCGATTGTAGCAATAGACATACCAAATCACGAAAGCGTTGACGTCAGAGTTTGCTACGCTTTTCTTAAAGCAGTCATAACACTTACCGTCGAATAATCTTCCAAAATCAAAGTCCTCGAGAACTTCTTTTCGTCCGCAGTCCTCGCAGGTGAAAAGCTCCTCAAATTGCCAGTCATGGCATTTCGGACACTCCTTCGGCTGTTCGTCATCAACCCATTCGTTGTTGCAATTTCTGCACCAAAATTCCATTTTTTCAACCTTCCTTCTTGATTTTTTAATCAATAAAGGATATAATCAAAGTGGTTATATTGTTTATATCCTTGCTATCCGTTGAGGCTTTGCAGAGCTTCAGCGGATTTTTTCTTTTTTTCTTTGAAGTATTGCATATTTTTTCTGCGCTTGATGTAAACGAGCTGTTCTGCAAGCAATACAAAAATCAGCACTTTTTCGTTCAAAAAAATCTTTTCCACAACGCTTGCAGTGTTGCACTGGTATTCTTTTAAATGATGTGCAACTATCGCAATCTTTTTCACATGCAATGCAGCCTTTAATATTACTCCAGTTCAAGCACATATCTTTTTGCCAATATTCACTGTATTCCTCATCAACATTTGAGTTCGTTTTTGCAACACAAAGTAAATCTCCTGCGATGATTGATAACAATAGATTAGCTTTGTTTTTTTCTTCGTCCGACATAAGTCGCTTGTATTTTAACGGCTTGTCAGGCGTTCCGTCTCCAAAGTTTCCGTTGCCTATATAATTTCGCACTTTGTCAAGATTTTCCGTGAGATACTTATCAAACACACGTCCTCTGATAGCTTTAACTGAGCGACCGATTCTGTCGGATATTTCTTCATATTTGCTTCCGCATTTAATCATTTCGCCAAGTAAAATGTATTCAGATTCAGCCCATTTTTGATGGTTATCGGCTTTTATCGGTCGATATTTAATGTTTAGGTCATTGATTCTGCGTTGTATCGCTCCTTCACTACGGCACAATATGTGTGATAGCTCTTTGTAGCCATACTTTTGCTTTTTAAGTAATTCTTCGAGAAGGTTATCTTCTCTGCTTGTCCATGGAGTCGCTTTGATAAACCTGTTCCTTAACATGTCTGCCTCTCGCTTTTGGTTTACCCAATCAGGCTCAGGCCCCAGTTGATATTTTTCAAGTTTTGAAAAATCTAAAAAATATTGATTTTTCTCCGCCCACGTCCAAAATTCATCTATGTAAACAACGGTAAAATTTGTTTTTGAACTTCTTGATATGTTGTGAGTAGGCAGATTTCTATTTTTTACCCACGATGTTTTTAAATAAGTGGCAGAAGTGTTTGGGCGAATGAGTTTATGAAGATTACTTATTGTGATATATCTATAGCCATTAGTCAAAAAAGGTCCTAAGTTTAACTTACCGGCTTTTAGCCTGATTGCACATTCAGATCTATCAAGGTGTTTTGTTATACTTGACATATTAACATTACCCCAAGCAGAAATAAGATAATCTATTTCATCGGCCGTCCATGTTTTATTTAGCCTCGACATTTGCCGACACCCACACATTCAAAACCGAAGGAATCGGATTCAGGCGTTTCAAGTACTTTGAGCTTGCGTTTTAGCTCTCGGTTCTCGTGACGATAACCGCTTGACGCTGTTTTTTCGAGTGCAAGGTCCGTTCTTGCGTTTCTCAGTTCAATGCTGAGATGTCTGTTCTCTGCTCTGAGGTTTTCCACATCTTTGAGCAGTTTTCTGCGTGTCGGATAGTTTCTTAACCACATTTGTTATACTCCTTTCAACGGGTTTGAACCGAGAATATAATTGAGAAACGGTATTCTCGGAATACGGATAGATGTGCCGACTACAATTACATTGAATCCCAATTTTTCGGGTTCGTCCTTTGCCTGTTCACGCAAGTTTTGCGGAGCAACTCCAATAGCCTTTGCAGCATCTTCCGAAAGCAGATAGACATCACTGCTATCCATAATTTCTTTGATTTTTTTGTTCATCTGAACTGTGTCCATACTTTCGCCTCCTATTTTTCGTTGGTAATTTTGTCTGAAACGATTTCGACTGATTCAACATCAGCTACGCTGAGTGCCAGTTTGAGCAGTACAACCTCGCTGACCGTTCGTGTTATCTGATAGCTTGTAACATACGGAATTTCTGTTCCGTCAATTTCAAGAAGGAACTTGTCCTTTGTGTCAATAAGTTTAAGTTTTGCCATTTTCTCACCTGCTTTCTGTTTTACCTATCTTGATTTCTACACCTAAAGCCGTTAAGAGCCTGTCGGCATTTTCAAGAGAAATGCTCTTTTTGCCTTTTTCCCAATACTGAATAGCTCTTTTGGTAAAGCCTGATTTCTTAGCAAGCTCACTTTGCGAAAAGCCTTTTTGTTTTCTACTTTCTCTCAAAAATTTGCTAAATTCTTTAATATGCATTGATTTCACAACCTTTTTATGTTATACTATATTTAGTGGTGAACCCCAATTCACTAACTATATATAGAAAGTGAGGTGAAATTAATATGAATCATTCATCACTTAAGAAAAGTTTAATAATAGCTATGTCTTGTGTTCCGGAAGTCGAAGGTTTAGAAAAAAACGACTTGATATTAACAACTTCTGCTGGAATCATTTCAGGCAAATTACCTTCTGAGCAGGAAATAGACGATGAAAAATCTTTGTACGGCGTTTTATATAAGATTTGCAATAATACTAAAGAAGAATACTTAAAAAATATTTCTTCTACAGATTCCGAACCTGTAATTGTTGGTAATGATGGTTACATAATTTTAAAAGATGTAAAAATAAGGTCAACATCATCCAATACAATTACTCATATGCCCTTTATGGTTGTATTCTACGACCAAATCATCGGCGTTACTGTTGGAAATATTAACTGATGTTATTTTTGTTTGCTGACTTTGTACTTGCGATACAAGGTCAGCAATTTCTTTTGATGTACCTTTTACTGTTATTTCCACTTTATCTCACCTCCGTATACTGTTTTCTGTGAATAAAGCAATGTGTTATTGTTTTAAACGACCTTGTATGGTAATATTAAACAAAGGAGTGGTACATATGCTTGATAAGAAATGCAGAAAGATTGTAAAATGCTGTTTAAAATATTATCCTGACGAAAGAACTATTCAAACAACAGATTTACAAAAACACCTAAATTTCAGCAAGATGGAAATACGCTATTGCTGTCAGAGATTGAATAAATTAGGTTTCTTTGATTCATTTCAAACTTCAATAGAAGACACGGTTCATTTTGTTCCGAGTTATAAATTGTTTAATTATAAAGAACACGAAAGAACGAAGATTAAAGAGTTTTTGATAAACTCCGTAGCAATACCCGTCATCGTGTCAACACTATCAAGCATACTAATAACGCTGATAACACTGATGATATCAGGGATACTGCAATAGATGTAAAAATCGGGTGTTTCATTAACCATTCAAGGATAAACACCTTATCTCACCTCTTTAGTTTGGGTTTGGTTATAAGTTCTTCAAGTTCTGCAATACGCTTTGTAAGAGCACCGAGGTTTCGATAAACTTCAAGCATATCCGCAGTGTAATCAGGCACTTTTTCCTCAACGATTTTCATTCGTTTGTTAAGGTTGTCAAGTGCGCCGTACACATTAAAAATTTCATCTGTATGAGTGTTAGCCATATAAATCACCTCCTAAGCTGATTTCTGCTGTTCAGCTATTTGCTTACCCACGACCATTCCTTTCATCATTGCGAAAGCAACAGCCTTTTCTTCATCTGTCATATCAATCAAGATTTTCGCAAGTTCTGCGCCGATTGACTTGATGTCCATCTCCTGTTTATCTGTCATTGTTTTCACCTCCTCATTGACTTGTTGTATATATTGTAATCCTTTTTTCTTGACTTGTCAATATAATTTTAAAACTTTTTTAAAAATAAATATTGACTTGTTGTATAATTTGTTTTATAATAATAAGCGAAGAGAGGTGACAACACAATGACCATTAATGATAGATTAAAGGTTGTACGCACAAATTTAGGACTATCTCAGCAAAAATTTGCAGATAAACTTGGTATGAGTTGTAATTTTATAAATTTATGTGAAAACGGAAAAAGAGAATTGTCCGAAAGAACTATAAAGGATATCGGAGCTGTTTTTAATGTAAACCTCGAATGGCTAAAAACAGGCGAGGGAGAGATGTTTGACGAAGAAAGCGAAGATGTCGTGATTGATGCTCTTAGAGCAGAGTATGACCTCGACGAAATCGACATTGACATTATCCGTACATATATAAGTATGGCTCCGCTTGAGCGGCAAGTGTTTAAGAACTTTATTAAAGGAGTTTCGGACAAAAACAAAGGGGAGCGTTAAGCTCCCCCGTGACCGTTCAAATTACGACGATATATGATTTTTATAAATTTCAGTATAGCTACTAAGGCTTTGTGATTTTCGATTGATTCTATGTATTCAATTATTTCTTGCCGGATTGCTGTGTTTTTCTTCATGAATTAATTTCCTTTCATTCGTAAGATTCGGACAAAATTCCTATAATTTAATTATAGAACTTCTGTTCGACAATTTCAAGTAGTAAACATTGGCAATATATTACAAAGTCCCATTAAACGGACTTTGCTACAATATTTTACACGGAGGTGTTAATATGGATAGTTGTGCAAAACTAAAGAAACTAATACAGACCGCAAACGAGCTGTTAACTAAAAGAGTAACAGCCGATTTACCCGAGTTTAAAACTTGGCACGCAAGTGCACTTAGATTTTTAACAAACGAGTTTGGCGAAGACAGCATTGAAGTTACAAACTTTAAAAAGACACGCTTTCAGTGTGCGTTATTTGATGATGAACAGCAACGAATTTGGTGTTCTAAAGGATTAAAAGCAACAATTCCTATGTTTGAGGAATTGCTCAGCGACCTTGATGAAGATGATGAAAACACACCAAAAAATGATAGTAAGATAAACAACAATAAAGTGTTTATCGTTCACGGTCACGACGGAGAACTAAAATATAAAACAGCTGAACTTTTAAGAAAACTCGGCATAGAGCCTATTATCTTACACGATCAGCCTAATTCATGCAGAACAATTATTGAAAAAATTGAAGATTTCGGTAGTGAAGCAAGTGCGGCTATTATTCTTTTTACTCCCGATGATGTCGGCAAAGCAGTTTCAGAAGAAGAACCCAGAGCAAGAGGAAGACAAAATGTTGTTTTTGAGGCAGGTTATTTTATGGGACTTCTCGGAAGAAATAAGACCATTTTAATTCAGTCAGATAGTTCTATCGAATTACCCGGTGATTTAAGCGGTGTTGTTTATTCTGACGGCGCAAGTGAATTTACAATTGCAAGAGAGTTAAAAGCTATGGGGTTCAACATTGATTTGAATAATCTAATGTAATCAACAAACTTCATACACCGACAACCACGGTCTGCCGATTAAATAGAATAAATAAAAAACCGCCCTAAAATAGGAAATCAATTTCCCATTTTGGGGTGATAAAACGAAAATGTTTACTCAAGTAAACAAAATAAGCCAGCGAAAATGTCCACTCGAATGGACAAATTGGAATGATAAAGCGAAAATGTTTACTCGAGTTTACATTTTGCAGTAATGTTGAGGTGGAGAGTGGTGGAGGGTTTACGGGTTTTTCTAACCTTTCGTATAAGAAAAATAAACTAATATTATATATATAGAAAGGGTTCTTTAAAATCGCACCAAACCTTCCACTACCCTCCGCACATAAGCAATAAAAAATCCGCCCTGCTCGAGGACCAGTCGAACAGAGCGGAATCACCTACACAGGGTGCAGATGATGCAGTTTAATGCAAAATAATTGTATCACATTCCCTTGTGTTTTTCAAGTAATTTAAAGCACAAGGGATTTTTGCACCCTTTTTTAAACAAAAGGAGTGTATAAAATGAAACTGCCTAACGGCTACGGCTCTGTTTATAAGCTGAGCGGAAACAGGCGCAATCCGTGGGTTGCCTGCGTGACAATAGGCTACAACAAAGAAACACGCAATCAGGAACGCAGAGTTATAGGCTACTTTCCCAACAAGCCGAAAGCTCTGAACGCTCTTGCTGATTACAATCAAAACCCGTTTGATGTTGATTCGGCAAGACGCACTTTTTCAGAAATTTATGAACTTTGGTACAAGGAGTTCATCACCGAAGACACAAATCCGAACACCAAAAGACAGTATAATGCGGCATACAAACAATGCTCAATGTTATACAATCGCAAGATGTCCGATATAAAAATCATTGATATGCAACGAGTTCTCGACAACTGCAACAACGGTTATCAATCGGTTAGGCGAATTAAAATTCTGTTGAACAAAATCTACGAATACTGCATATTTCACGATATGCTCCATAACAATCTTGCAGAAAAATTGAAAATCAATGCCAAGTCAGATGAAACAAAACGAGCACGCAGGGAGTTTTCGGAAAGCGAAATAAATCTTTTGTGGGAATATTCAAATCTTGATTCGGTAAAAATAGTGCTTATGCTGATTTATTCGGGAGTGCGTGTGTCCGAATTGCTCGACCTAAAAATTTCAAATGTAAACCTTGACGAACAGACTTTCTTTGTTGAAAGTTCAAAGACCGATTCAGGTGTACGAACCGTGCCTATAGCAGACAAAGTACTGCCGTTTTGGCAGAAATTCATCAGCGATTCTCAATGTGGATATGTTCTGAATAATACCAATGGCAAGCCGCTGAAATATGATAACTTTAAACGCAACTACTGGACACCTCTGCAAAACGATTTAGGATTTGACCATACCATACACGAAACAAGACACACCTGCATTTCAATGCTTGTATCGGCAAATGTGAACCACACAATCATCAAAAAAATAGTCGGTCACAAATCGAAAATGGACTTGACCGAAAAGGTTTACACCCACATAAACCCAAAAGAATTAGTGAATGCAATCAACAAAATATAGTCTTATATTATCCTGAATTGTTCATAATTATGTTCCGTAGCTTACATATAGCTAACAAAATCCCCCATTTTCCCCATTCCAATGCCCCTTGCAAGTTACCTGCACCATACAGCCGTTTCTTATGCAGGGACGGCTGTTTTGTACCACATTTTTGGTCTGTCTTATGGTGATTTTCAAAATATTTGAATTAATTTTGAATAAAAAGTGAAAATCATGTTGACAAATCCGAAAATATGGTATATAATAATCAAGCTGTTGTTATTAAACAACATTTCGAGGTGTAGCTCAGTTTGGTAGAGTGCTTGGTTTGGGACCAAGATGCCGCAGGTTCAAGTCCTGTCACCTCGACCAAAAAGGTGGTTTTTTAACCGCCTTTTATTTTTTTCCAAAATTACTTAAAATGCCTTAAAAGTGGCTTAAACACCGGGTTTTTGAGATTTCAAAAATTCAGTTGAGTAATTTTGAATTAAGTTAAAACAAGATAAAATGCAGTCAAACTTACTGTCAAACTTACTGTCATTTTAGTTTGCCTGCCGATTTTCAAGGAAACAAGATAATATATTTTTAAAATTTATTACACCGTAACACAAAAGATTTTTCTATTATTAAAACAACAAAGAGGTTAAGCAATTTTTTCTAACGCTTAACCTCTTTTTTTATTTTAAAATTTAACAATTTCTCAAAAGTCACATTCATTATTATTATTTTATCCAAAAATGCCTTAATACCCTTATGTAAGTCTAAAACAGATTTTATAAAATACTTTTTCTTTTTATGAATTAGGATAACACTTGATGCAACAATCTCGTAGGGGCGAACTCTGTTCGCCCGCCAAGTAATCGTACATAATTTATGACAAACATAATTCTATAAATGCCACAAAACAATTGTAATACTGTAGCGGAGATCGCTGATCGTACCGTGTGTAAACACGATGCGAACAATAACCCACACAAATGTTTTGTTGCAATCCATTGTGATACAAAAGCAATTGTTGTTGAGTGTTTGGATTATGACCACTAAATTCAAGGTGAATTATTTTGACATGGATTTTAAATTTTGTCATAATCACGCTTATTAGAGCGTTCTAAATGCCATTCGCAGTTGCGTATGCTATCATATTCATTAATATATACCGGTTCGGTTAAAGAAAATGCTTTTGCTAACACAGGGCAATAGGGGAGTGAATTAGATTTTTGACGACCACTTGTTGGGAACACATAATTAAATCCCATATTTGAAGCTTTAACAGAAGCACAAGAAAAGTAGCGTATTCCAACTAATTGTTCATACTCATGTTCTGTATTGCTTGTATTGTTTATATGGTTTGTGCTGTTTCCCATTTCATTTCGTACCCACTGCATTAGTAATTGTGGAATAATATATTCCGCAGCAAATGGATCATTTTTGTTGATTCTTATAAATGAACAAGATGCAATAAGTGGATACCATAGTAAATATGCTGAACGAGTTTCAGTTATATTTAGTGAATATTTTGATATTGTTCTCCTATAACTTTCATTGTTATAATCCACTCCTAAAAAGTCTTGTGGTTTTATACCTAATTCTATTACACGAATATTTGTATCTGTGTAGTCAATGTCTCTGTCAATTTTAAATATTGAAGCTAACGCTAAATCAATTTGTGGGTTTATGTGAAGTTCTTCGCAACACAAAGCTAAAGTTGTCCCTAAATATAAACTGGGATATCCTGCTATACTGTATCTACTAGTGGATACCTTGGCTCTAAGATTATATGGGGTATGAAATACCCGCTCCTTTGAATAAGGTTTATTATCGTTGACTCTAACAATACGAAATAAACTTAGCTCATCACTGTAATAACTGTTGTCTTTAGTTTCATATGATTCCGTTTTACTTTTATGGTACACTTTTAATGGTTGAAGCATTAAAATATTCATTACTTTAATAAAAGTAGAGTAAGCTATTGCTGGAAATCCGTTTAAGTAATGACGTACGGTTTGCAATAATAAATCACACACCAAATTTATATTGCTTGAATTTATTTCGATATTCTCATTAATTAAATCTAATTGTTCAATATATTTATTGAACAAACCACCAAGTGTTGCGGCAAAATCATAACCATCCCAACGAATAGGTAAATGAAAGTCTTTGTTTTTAAAAAGTTCTTTAAATTTCTTGTCAGAAATATCAAGTATCATAGTATTCTCCTCGTAGCCTTTTATATAAATATACCATAATATGTTACAAATTGCAACAAATTTATAAGAAAATTGATTCGTTAATTGATGATTGTTATTGACTTTTTCTTAATGTTAAAGGTGTTTCATGTAAACGCTATATCAAAAGCAGTGGTGAATTAGTTTAATATATTATCGAACCGATTTTGCAATCGTTTCGATTGGCGATCACTGATCGCCGCTACAGTTATTTGAATACACAATTTTCATAACATAAAAACATATGTGTTTAAACAAATTCTATCATCAAGGCGGGCGAACGAGGTTCGCCCCTACTGGATTGTTCTTTTACGGAATTATGATTTGCGCCACAATTATTCTAATACAGAAACAAAAAGAGGACTCGGTTTTTGGAATCCCCTTTTTTGCATAATGGATTTTTGATTTAACAACTTTGCTATATATGAAACTTACTCATTAATACCAACCTGCTTTTTTAACGAGGACTTTTCTATCCCAGTTATCATTTGCAGATACTTCTTCATCATAGGCTTTTTTAATGGTTTCTGTATAAGCTTCTTTCCAATAGCCGTCTTCTACTGTTTTAGTACCAACCTTAATCTTCTGTTTCTCTGCGTGATATGAACCTGAGCCACCATTTTCTCTTAACTCCCAAAGAAGATGCTCTCTTCTAAAGTTAGCATCTGCCAACTGTACACCACAATCATTGCAAACATTTACCCAATCATAATCATATACATCTTCTTCGTGAGTACCTGTTACAATCCACTCTTTTTCGTGATATTTTGTCACTGCATCGTGATGCTTGTAGTACTTGTATACTGCCTCGTGATATGTCTTACCTTCGTGGGGGTCTTTAGTCGCTGGCTGAACCTTTGAAGAGTTGCTCGGCTTAGCTGGTTTCTGGTTGTTATTTGAAGTATTTACTTTTGAAGAACTGTTATCCTTCTTAGTATCAGCCTTTGAAGAAGTGTTGTCTTTCTTTGAAGATGTATTTGACTTAGTATCTTCTTTCTTTTCGGTGTTACCCTTGTTGCTGTTATTGTTGTTAGATACCGTAGTTTTTACATCGTTAACCTTAACTGTAACTGTCTTACCGTCGTCGGTTTTTACTTCTACTTTGCCGTCTTTTACTTCGACTTTCTTACCATTCTTATCTGTGATGTTGCCGTCTTTGTCGATTTTTAGACCGTTATCCTCAATAGCCTTGCTGACCTCAGATGATACAGTTGAAGTCTGTACGGTTGAAGTCTGTACGGTTGAAGATATTACTGACGGTTCTGTCGGTTCTTTCTCAGCGTTACAGCCTGCAAGAATGCTTATGCCGACTGCTGATGTGCCTGCAAGTATTGTAGCACCGCAGACAACTGCGATTACCTTTGTTTTTACTGTTGCAGTTGCTGTTGCCTTTACGATAGATGAAACTGTTGACTTTGCACCTGTCGCAAAGCCTTTTGTTGCAGATGTTGCAAGTGTCTGTCCGTTCGGGAGCTTGATTGTAATGTTCGGTACTGCAAGGCTCTTTGCTTCTTCCTTGAAAATAGTTGTAAAGAAAGGTACAACAACAACACCGTGAAGCCTGTCACCGCTTTTATTTTCGTAATCTTCAATTGCAGTTTTCATCTTTGCCCTTGAATAGTTGAGCCTTGAAAGCACAGTACCCCTTGAACATTCAAAGACTTCTGCGATTTCATCAACAGTCATTTCATTAAAATAGTGCATAACCACTGTCTGATACTGAACATCGGACAGTACTTCCTGCATAATCGAAAGAATAATTTCTCTCTTTGCCTTGTCTGAAATGTATTCTTCGGGAATTGATATACGCTCGTCAACTATTGCCTGATTTTCAAAAATTTCATCGTCCAGTTGGATTTCACCTTTACCTTTCAAATAATTTTTGCACTTATTAACGGCAATTCTGTTAAGCCAACTTCTGATTTGTGATGATTTTTCCAAAGATTGGATTTTTAAAAAAGCCGTTATGTAAGTTTCCTGCATAATGTCCTGTGCGGTTGTTTCGTTCTTTAAAAAGCTGATACAAGTAAACCACACTTCACGCTCTGTAAGCTTGTAGAGCTTTTCAAATGATTTGTTATCTCCCTTCTTAATTTTCTCTACTAAGTGGGAAATGTTCATAAAATGACCTCCTCTCATTTCCTTTCATAATATAGACAATTTAAAACGGCTTTTGATTTTATAAAATCCGAAAAAATTTTAAAATTTTTCAAATTTTTTCAATTTTTTCAAAAAGCAAATATTTTTCGCATAATTTTGCATAAAACAAAAAGTGCGTAGCTTCAGCTACGCACGAAAAATACATAGCTTTGATTGTTGCGACACAATATTTCACTTATAAGGTGTGAAAAGTAAAGCCTGCATTTTTACCGAAATAAAAACACACACTTAGGTGAACTTAAAATTAAATTTTTGTTTGGCATTTTTATTTTAGCATACAATATGTGAAAATTCAATATTATTTTAAATTAACTTTTAAAATTTATGTAAAAGAATTTAACAATATCAATTCCGTACTATCATATTTCTGTTTATCAAACATCCCGTTTACAAGCAAAAGTATATCGTTGTATCATTGTTATTGTACAGAATTAAATTTGCATAAAAAAATCAGGCAATCGTTATGACTGCCCGATTTGTTTTTGGAAAATTTACAATTTTAATCCTATTTATGCACTGTTTTACACGCACTAAGCGTAATCAGAGTGCCATGACTTTTTGAGAGATTTCTGCCGGAGATGACACTGTGCCGACGCACTTGTACTCTTCGGTTTCTTCCTTGGTTTTAAAGCCCCAGCCGTATAGCACAGCGAGGAAGTCCATACCTATTTCTTCCGCACCCTTTGCCTCGATTGTGCTGTCGCCGACAAGGATACTTTCTTCAACGGAAACTCCTGTCTGCTCACACGCCTGCAAAAGCAGATGACTCTTTGTGAGGTTTGTACCGACATCTGTTGCACATACTGCGTCGAAAACATCCGACGCCTCGTAGGTTTCAAGAATATCCGTTGTGAACATTCTGTGCTTTTGAGTTGCTATTGCAAGCTTAAAACCGCTTTTCTTGAGTTCACGAAGAGCGTCATAAATTCCGTCATAGACGGTGAACATCTCTTTTCCTTTCTGGGAATAAAGTTTACTGTAATTCTTTACGGCATATTCAATTTCGTCATCACTCATATTAAAGAGCGTTTTAAATCCGTATTCAAGCGGTGTGCCGATTACTCCGTAGAGTGCGCTGTGTTCAACAGGCTCATAGCCCATTGCAACTGCTGTTGTATTGAAACAATATAAAATTCCGGGGGCTGTGTCGGCAAGAGTGCCGTCAAAGCCAAAAACAACTAATTTTTTCATAAAACCACCAATCTGCAAATAGATAAATTCATAAACAATTTTCACAAAAGTCTTTGTCCTGCAAATATGGAAATACATCTCAAGGGGAATTATACCATTTTACGGAGATAAATACAATACTTATTTTTCCACAAGTATTAATTTGGTAATAAAAGTGCCGTAAAATATGCAATTATTGTTCTTTTGCAAGCATATGCCAATCGAAACAAGTCGAAAACCAGAGCTTTCAACTTACTTTATTTCTTGACAACATCGTGCGTGCGTTATAAAATTGAAGTACATTATATTGAAAGGTTATTTTATTATGACTTCTGCAAAGCATAAAAATCCGCCTGCTAAGCCAAAAGAAAAATATTCGGTAAAGCAGGCGCTTACAAACTACTATCTGCTTATTATGTTCACGCTTTTTCCGTTGTTTTTCACGGACGCATATTTTAACATCAGGCATGACAAGTATTACTTTTTCATTATATTGACGGGTATCCTCGTTATTGCGGAATTTCTTATTATTATGACCGCAAGCGTTGATAAACCGCCGGAAGACTCAAAGCTTGAAAAGCCTAAACCAAAGCATTTGTATGAAGAGCTTTCGTTTATGGACTGGGCATTTATTGTATTCCTCGGGATAAATGTCATTTCAACGCTGTTGTCTGCAAACCCTTTGGATGCACTTCTGGGTACTCAGGGACGAAACAACGGTCTTGTGCTTATGGCATTTTACACCGCTGCATATTTTATGATTACAAGGTGCTTTAAATATTTTGAATACATATTCGTTGCGCTTGCGTTCGGTTCAATGATAGTTTATGCACTTGCGGTGCTTAACTCATTCTATATTGATCCTCTCGGGATGTTTACTCTTCTCACCGACCAACAGACTATTACCGACTTCACTTCAACAATCGGCAACAAAAATCTGCTTTCAAGCTACATCTGCATCGCTATGCCTGTTATGATTGCAATGTCGGTTATCACGGAGAAAACCTTGCTCAGGGCAATTTATCTTATTGCAACAGGATTTGGCTTTGCGGCTCTTATGACTGCCGACAGCGATTCCGGCATTCTCGGCATGGCTGTATTTATGATTATTTACCTTATTTGGTTCTCAAACAGTCTTGTAAGGCTTAAAAGATTTTTCCTTTCTGCAACAGTTATGCTGTTGTTTGCAAAACTGCTCAGATTGTTCTCGCTCTGCTTTGGCGACAAAAGCAAGGGCTTTGATAAGTTTCAGGAAATTTTCGTTTTCTCAGGCATCGGCTGGATATTGCTTGCAGCTTGTGCCGTTATTACAGGGATTTTGTATCTTATTGATTACAAAAAACCAAACATCACAATTTCAAAAGCCGTGCCGATTGCTCTTGCCGTTGTATTCGGATTTTGTGCTGTTGCCATGATTGGAATTATGGTTTATTTCAGCTGTATTGACACCAAAACCGACCTCGGCAGTTTTGAAAGAATTATCCGCTTTAACGATATATGGGGTACGCACAGAGGCTTTATGTGGATAAGGTCGATATGGATTTTCGGCGACGCTTCATTCATTGAAAAGCTGTTCGGTGTAGGTCCGGATATGTTCTACTCCGCATTCAGTCCGTACTTTGACGACCTTTCAAAATACGGTGACAGCTCAACAAATGCCGCCCATAACGAATATCTAAACTACCTTATCACAATCGGAATTACGGGACTTCTCTCCTATCTTGCCATTGTGTGCGGTACGATTAAGAACGCAGTTAAGTATGCAAAGGAAAATCCGATGCTGATTGCGTGCGTTTCGGCTGTTATCTGCTATGCTGTTCAGTCTGTTGTAAACCTTTATCAGCCGATTACAACTCCGCTGTTTTTCATCTTCATAGCTTTGTGCGAGGCTTTTGTAAGAAACGCCAAGGCTGAAAAATCTGCCGTATAAATATTATGACTGCATTTCAATTCGGATAAGAAGATTCTGCATTGACTCGTTACGGTCACGGCGATATCGTCCCAGCTCGTAGAGGCTGTCGGGATTTTTAGTAATTATATTGGGCTTTTCCGTACAGGTTAGTGTACACGAAAAGCCCATTTCTTTTATCAGCTTTTCGGTCAGGTCATTTTTTGCACCGAACGGATATACAAAACAGGTTGGTTTTTTTCCTGTTGCATTTTCAAGCAAGCCTTGAGCTTTGACAACATCTTCTGTAAGAATAGATTTATATGCTTCGTCACTCTCCCCCGCTTTTGGCAAAACACCCTTTCGTGATTTTAAAGAATGCATATCGTACGAATGATTCTGAATTTCAACATAGCCCGAATCGGACATTTCTTTCATATCGTCAAAAGTTATATGCCCGTAGGTCACGGAAATGTCCTTGGTTTCGGTGAATTTTTCGGACACTGAGGCAATCGGAGATATAACCGCCTTGCAGTTGTATTTTTCAAGCAAAGGGAGTGCATAATAATAATTATTATAATAGCCATCGTCAAAGGTCAGCATAATGCATTTTTCGGGCAATGATTTTTTGCCGTAAACATAATCGGTAAGGTCTTTTACAACAACGGTTGTGTAGCCGTTTTCGGTAAGATATTTTAAATCGTTTTCAAAAAGAGCAGGCGAAACGGTGTAGTCATTTTGCAGTTTTTCATCCTTTAAAAGTGAGTGATACATTATTACGGGCAGTTTTAAGCTGTCGGTATCAGCCGTTGTTTCTTTTACTGCACCTGTCATTACCGATATTAAAATTACCGCAGACAGGAAGAATGCCGTGAAAATGATAATTTTTACTGTTTTGTTTGATTTCACTATATTTCCTCCCAATTCTTTGTGCAAGATTTTTTGTCTATAATTCTTTATTGTAAATATAATTAAACATCTGCGTGATAGAATATAGCCAAAGTTAATACTGATTACTGATTTTAGTCAATCAGTACTGACTAATATTGCATAAGGATTTATGAATTATGGCAAAAAGAAATTTCAGCTCAAAACGCAATGCAATTTATAACGCTGTGTGCGGTACGGACACTCATCCGAGCGCACGCTGGGTTTATGATAAATTAAAGCCCGAAATTCCCGACCTTAGTCTTGGCACGGTTTACAGAAACATTGCTCTTTTTAAGGACGAAGGAAAGGTCAGCGTTATATGCAATGTAAACGGTGAGGAGCGTATTGACGGCAACACAGAGCCACACCCCCACTTTGTCTGCAACAAATGCAAAGCAGTTATTGATGTTGAAGACAGTCAAAATGCTGATGACCTTGAGTCACAGCTTGCCGAAGAGGGATTTAAGGTAGAAAACAGATTTGTTATCTACTACGGCATATGTCCTAAATGTTCGGCAGAAGTACACTAATATTTATTACAAAGGAGAAGTAATTATGAAATGGTATTGCACAGTATGCGGTTATGTTTATGAAGGTCCCGAAGCTCCCGAGGCTTGCCCAGTTTGTAAGGCACCGAAGGAAAAATTTAAGCAGATGGACGAGGAGGCATCTTTCGCAACAGTTCACGAGGTTGGCGTTGCTCAGGGCGTAAGCGAAGATATTCTCAAGGATCTCAGAGCTAACTTTGAGGGAGAATGCAGCGAAGTCGGTATGTACCTTGCAATGGCAAGAGTTGCAGACAGAGAAGGCTATCCCGAGGTTTCTGCCGCATTTACAAAGTATGCTTTTGAAGAGGCTGAACACGCTGCCAAGTTTGCAGAGCTTTTGGGCGAAGTTCTTACAGACAGCACAAAGAAGAATCTTCAGATGCGTGTAGATGCAGAAACAGGTGCTTGCGAAGGTAAGTTTGACCTTGCAAAGCGTGCAAAGGCTCAGAACCTTGACGCTATTCATGACACGGTTCACGAGATGGCAAAGGATGAAGCAAGACACGGCGCAGGCTTTAGAGGTCTTCTTAACAGATACTTTAAGTAATCATTAAAACAATAAAAAATCAAAAAAGTCAGCTTGATAATCGTATGACCAACAACTAACCGATTACACAACAGACTTTGAACAGGAGATTTGATAGTATGAAATATGTATGCGATGTTTGCGGATATGTTTACGATCCTGAAATCGGCGATCCCGATAACGGCGTTGATGCAGGCACAGCATGGGAAGATGTACCCGAGGATTGGGTATGCCCTCTCTGTGGTGTAGGCAAGGACGAATTTTCCGCAGAAGAATAATTAACAAATTGGCAATTTGGGAGCAGGCAATGCTTGCTCCCTTTTGTGTGTACGGGAGTAAATTATGAAAAAATTGATTTCGTGGAATGTAAACGGACTTCGTGCCTGTGTTACAAAGGGCTTTGAGGACTTTTTTAAAGATGTTGACGCAGATATTTTCTGTCTTCAGGAAACAAAGCTTCAAGAGGGACAGATTGACCTCTTGCTTGAAGGATATCATCAGTATTGGTGCTATGCCGACAAAAAAGGCTATTCGGGAACGGCTATGTTCACAAAGGAAGAGCCTTTGAATGTATGTTACGGGATCGGCATCGACGAACACGACCATGAGGGCAGAGTTATCACGGCAGAATTTGACAATTACTTTGTTGTCACCTGCTACACTCCAAACTCGCAAAGTGAGCTGAAAAGGCTTGATTACCGAATGAAATGGGAAGATGATTTCAAGGCATATCTGAAAAAACTTGAAGAAAAAAAGCCGGTTATTATGTGCGGTGATTTGAATGTTGCACACAAAGAAATTGATTTAAAAAATCCGAAAACCAACCGTAAAAATGCAGGCTTTACCGATGAAGAGCGTTCAAAGATGACAGCGTTGCTCGATGACGGCTTTATCGACACCTACCGCTATTTCTATCCCGATACAGAGGGCGTGTATTCGTGGTGGTCATACAGATTCAAGGCTCGTGAAAAAAATGCGGGCTGGCGTATTGACTATTTTATCGTTTCAAAAGCTCTTGAAAACAAGCTTGACGGTGCAAAAATCCATACCGAAATTTTAGGTTCTGACCATTGCCCCGTTGAACTGACGATTGACATTTAAAAAGCAAAATAAAAACCCGACACAGCATACACCGTGTCGGTATTTTTTGTATATTATGAAAAATTTTCAAGACCGACAATATACTTTTGAATAAGGGTTGCGTCAACAACTGAAATTTCTCCGTCACCGTTCACCTCTGCAGACTTTTTCTGCAGGTCTGTAAGTTTTTCAAGACCGACAATATATTTCTGAACAAGGGTTGCATCTACAACCGAAATATCACCGTCGCTGTTCACATCTCCGATTGGGAAAATTTCAACATTCTGCGTTACATCGGCACTCCAAACCTTGACCGTATATTCTCTGTCAGCGTGTGATTTTTTTGAAACTCTCATCGTGTATGTTCCGTTTGCCACACCCGAGATTGAATAGTCAGCGCTGTTGCCTTTTACGGTTGTTTCGTATGCTACAACTCCGGATTTTACAAGCTGGATTGTGACCGTATCATCTGCGGTCAGATAGCTTTTTGCAGTACCCTTTACGGTTGTTCCCGATGCAATGCTGTTGAACTGAATACCGTTCCTGTCTGCATAAGTCTGTGCCTCTGTACCGCTTGTTCCGTAAATTACAAAATTCGGAATGACTTCGGGGATAGGATCATCAGGGTCGACAGGATAATAACCTATAGCTTGTTCGCCGATATGAGTTACACTTGCAGGGACTGTCATATTCTTAATTTTTCCCATAGAGAAAAATGCTCCCTCACCTATATACTGCAAACCGTCATTGAGATTAACTGTTTTCAAGTTTTTGCCTGTGAACGAATCATCATCGACAACACGCATTGTTGACGGAAGCGTAATCGTTTCGCAACCGTTGTTCTGGAATGCGTCTCTTTCAACAAGCTCACCGCCGTTGAGAGTGATATTTTTCAAGCTTTCACAACCAGAAAAAGCATAGTAACCGATATACTGACAGCTTTTCGGGATTACCACCTTAGTGAGAACAGGCGGTTCAAAATATGCAACATTATGAGGAGTTAATTCGAGATCACCGAAAATAAATCCGCCTACTATCGCCTTTGTTCCCTCTTTAAATGTCAGCTGAGTATTTTTCGGCATAGTGCCTTTGTAGCAATAGGCAAAGTTCTGAAAATAAACAACACCGTCTTTCTGATTGTTGTACCAACCCGTACCCGTAAATGCACGGTGGTCAAGAACGTTTAAATTTTTGCCGATACTGCCAAAGCTTTTTAGCTTTGAGCAGTTTGCGAACGAACTATCACCGACATAACGCACATTTGCACCGCCCGTTACTGTTGCAAGGTTGGTACAACCGCTGAATGCCCCGTCAATGCTCAACAAGGAATCCGGCAGATTTACCTTTGTAAGTCCTGTACACGATTTAAAAGCGTCTTTTAAAATACGGACATTTGAAAGATTTACGCTTGTAAGATTTTCACTGCCTATCGTACCGACAACCTCCATTGTATCGCTCGGAAGAGTTATTGATTTCAACTTGACACAATGACTCAACGAAGCTTCAAGGCGGATATTTCCCTTTGGAATGGTAAGACTTTCAATTGCAGGACAATTCATAAAACAACCTGCATCAAGCTTTGCCGTTGTCGGAAGTTTTATTGTTTTTAAGTCGTACATACCCTCGATGTCAACATAGTCAACACTGTCGGGAACGGTCAGCTTTGTTATCTTGTAATTGCTGTTTACATTGGTCGGTAATTTTATAGTCAACGATTTCAAACTGTCAGGCAAATTGAGCGTTGTCAGCTTGTCAACATAACACTCTTTCATATAAACTGTCTTTGTGCCTGCACGGACTGTGTATGTTGAATTGATTTTTATATTTTTATAAGGTGTATTATAGCCAACCTTGAAACCTAAAAATATTCCACCGCAATAAATAGGAGCGCTGTCGGCAATGTTTTCATACCACTTTGTATCATAAATTGCACTTCGTTCAGAATCAATCTCGGAAAGGGAACTTGGAAATGTTATATTTTCAAGGTTATAACATCCACAGAATGCACCGTCAAGCTTTTCAAGGCCTTCGGGCAGAACTACTTTTTTCAGAGATTCGCAGTAGCCAAAGGCATTATCTTCAATACTTTTCAACCCAACACTAAATGTAACGGATGAGAGTGAAGAACATTCATAAAAAGCATATTCGCCAATTTTCTGTACACTTTTAGGAATTTTGATATTCTTTAAAGAGGTGCAGTTTTTAAAAGCACCGTTATTTATATATCTTACACCCTCAGGAATTGTAACACCTGTTATGTCGGAATTTTCAAACACCTTATCGCCGATTCCGCAAACACCTGACGGAATGACGGGAGTTTTACTGCTGCCCCTATAAGCAAACAGGCAACCGTTCCATACAAAAAAGTCCGAAGCATTTTCATCATATAACCACACATTATAATCATCGCTCAAAGCAGGAATTGAAGTCCATGGGTAACCACCGAAAACACGATTGCCAAAATTTGTATTTTGACTTACATTGAAATTTTTAAGAGAATAGCAACCTGAAAAAGCTCCGTTTTCAATTTCGTTTACACTTTCGGGAATGTCAATTGACTTTAATTCAAAACATCCGCTAAATGCCCACGGTCCGATTGTTTTTAAGTTTTTTGACAACACTACTTCTTCAAGGGGAACACCGTCACTGCTGTCGGCAAATGCACTTTCACCGATATATGTAACCGTGTCGGGCATTACAATCTTTCTGACATTTGAGGTATCCATATTTTCAACACCTGTAACGGTATAGCCGTCAATTTTTGACGGAATGGTTACCTCGGTATCGTAGCCGTTGTAGTCTGTGATTGCAATTGTATTTGCAGAAAGGAATCGGTAAGTATAACCCGAGCCGTTGCTTGACGGAACTTTATTGTACAAACCTGCATAACCGTCCTCGTTTTGCGTTAAAGCAGAAGCCGTTACCGAAAGCATTCCCGTCAGCAAGCAAACTGCAAGTGCAAAGCTTATGAATTTTCTTGTGCGGTGTTTTAGTTTAGTCTTTTTCATAGAATTACCTCCAGTTATTTTGTTGTTTAATTTTGTTTGTGTTTTAGATTGTGTTGCTGTTATTTATGGTTATATTATACAAAATAAGCAAGATAATAACAATACAAATTCCAAAAGTGTCAATTGACAAAACGGAAATTTCGTCTTGACAAATGATTTTTTGCAAAGAAAATGCTCCGACGCTTAAAAGTATCGGAGCATATATGAGCTTTATTTTATAATTAACTGACGGTAATTTTGTTTTGACCGCCTGTTATGTCGGAAAAATTGTTTTTTGCACTTTTAACGAATGCGAAGATTGTTTTCAAAAGCATATTTCTCGTTTTGCTGTCAAGACCTGCAAAGGATTTTAGGATTGTTCCCGTGTTCTTAAACGGATTTTTCAGCATCTCATTAAAGGTTGCGGTTTCGGTCAGCGACAAAAGGGCAAAAACCTCTTTTGTGAACTCCCGTCTTTGAGCAATTGTCAGCGATTCAACAAATTCTTTCAGCGTGTGGTCAAAGAAAACGCTGAAATTTGTAGTGCTTTTCAGCCTGACAAGGCTGTTCTGCTCAATCTCCCACGAATAAATATCGTGTTGGAGAAAACCTTTTTGATTACTCTTTACAATAGTGTAGCTCTCCTCATGCTCAAACATCATACCGAAAATGCTCGACTGCGGAACAAAGGTGTAGATTCTGTCGTCAATTTCATAAAATCCGCTGTCCTTGATTTTGTCAAGAGAAAACCCGGGTCCGTCAAAATTGTAAATATAATCAATGTGATTTCTTGAATTTTCATCGGTAAAAGCACCGGCATAAACCGCAAGATTTCCGCCCTTTGAGTGCCCGCCCAGAATGAATTTTCCGTTAAGCAGACGGACTGCCTTTTCAAAATAATCAAGAGCCTTTTTCTGTGACGGCAACGGAAATGTGAAGAACATATTGAAGTCCTCCTGCCACCCGACAAGAGAATTGTCCGTTCCTCTGTACGAGATAAAATAATTCTTTTTGAGAAATTCAAAAGTGATTGCGGAAAACTGCATACTCACATCGGACTCAACCTCGTTTACATACCCCGAAACAAGAATTTTGCCGAATCTCTTGCTCTCTGCCGTCGCTTTCAAAAGGTCGGCGTCACCCTTCCACAATAAATTTTTCTCGTAATCATCGGTTGCAAACACACGCATTGCCGCCTGTTCAAGGGTAATTTCATCAAACAGGCAGGACGATACCGAACCGTCAAAAGGAAGATATGAAAGCCGTGAAAGCACAAGTGCGTCAAGCTCATTAAAACCGTCCTGTTCAAATGTCAAATCGCCTCTCCGACTTATGTAATCAAATATGTCAGCCATAAAAATGCCTCCAGTCTGTCTTCTCTCTGTAATTATTGTACCACTTTGTACTAATTATTTCAATACAATTTTGGAAATTGAAAAAGAAAAGGACAAACGAATTCGTTCATCCTTTAACAGTATATGAAGTTATCTGAATTTTGCGATTTCTTCAAGAAATTGTTTCCCGAATTTTTCAAGCTTTGTTCTGCCCACACCCGAAACTTCAAGCATTTCATCAGGTGTTTCGGGGCATTTTTTGCACATATCAATCAGCGTTGCATCGGTAAAAATAACATAGGCAGGAACGCTCTTTTTGGATGCAATGCTCTTTCGCAAAGTCTTGAGTGCGTCAAGTAATTCGGAATTGACAGGCACTTCGGGACGGTGCGTTTTGACAATCTTTTCGGAGTTTTCAACTTTCTTCATCACAAGCCGTTCCCGTCCGAAAAGTACATCTCTGCTCTTTGGCAAAAGTTTTAAAACCTCGGTTTCATTGTCGGCTGAAATATACTCCTTTTCGGCAAGAAAGTCAATTGTGCCGAAAATATGCCTTGCCGTAACCTCTTTCATTATTCCGTAGGTTGACTGATTGTTAAGCTCTGCTTTTAGAATTTTCTCGCTTTTACTGCCCTTTAACACATCACAAATCACGGTTTTGCCGTACCTTTGTCCTGTTCTTGCAATACACGACATAATTTTTTGAGCATCAATTGTGACATCAACAAGCTTGTGAACGGAAAGGCAGTTGGAGCATTTTCCGCAGTAAGCCTTTTTATCACCGCCGAAATACCGCAGAATAAACCCACGCAGACAATCGTTTGTTGTGCTGTAAAAGGTCATATATTTTAAGCGTTCAAAATCACGCTCACGGATTTGCTCGTTTTCTTCAATTGTAAGCTCCTCGTTTCCCTCGGAATTTTCAATCATAAAGCGATTTAGGCGAACATCCTTAGGACTGTAGAGCAAAATACAATCTGCCTCACCGCCGTCACGACCTGCCCGTCCTGCCTCTTGATAGTAGCTTTCAATGTTTTTCGGCATATTGTAATGGATTACATATGTAACATTTGACTTGTCAATTCCCATACCGAAAGCATTGGTTGCGACCATAATATTTTTTCGGTCAAAAACGAAATCCTCCTGATTTTTCCTGCGTTCGTACTCGTCAAGACCTGCATGGTATCTTGCCGCCGAAAAGCCGTTATCGCAGAGCAATTCGCAGACAGATTCAACATTTTTTCGGGTTGCACAATAGACAATTCCCGACCTGTCGCCACGCTCCCGAATGAGGTCAATAAGCTTTTCGTCCTTTGACGATGACTTTATTACGCCAAAGAAAAGGTTAGGACGGTCAAATCCCGTTGTAATTTCAAACGGATTTTCAAGCCTGAGAATTTTCTTTATGTCTTCTTTTACATCATTTGTAGCCGTTGCGGTAAATGCTCCGACAATCGGACGATTTGCAAGGCTTTCAACAAATGAAATAATTTTGAGGTAACTCGGTCTGAAATCCTGTCCCCATTGTGAAACGCAATGAGCCTCGTCAACTGCAACCATTGATATTTTTATCTTTTTGCAGGTATCAAGAAATCCGTCAGTCAACAGCCTTTCGGGTGCAACATAGATGATTTTGTATTTTCCGTGTTCAACATTTGAAAGCACTCGGAGAAATTGCGGATATGAAAGCGAGCTGTTTATATATGCCGCAGGAACTCCCGACTGAACAAGTGAGCCGACCTGATCCTTCATAAGCGAAATCAGAGGTGACACAACAATTGTCACCCCGTCAAAAAGTAATGCGGGAATCTGATAGCACATAGACTTGCCCGCACCTGTGGGCATAATGCAAAGTGCATCTCTGCCGTCAAGCAAAGCGTCAACTATCTGTTCCTGTCCGTCTCTGAAAGAATCGTGTCCGAAGTAATCTTTTAACACGCTTAATTTATCACTCATCTTTTTGCCCTTATCTATCATTCTTTATTGGAATTATAATCATTGTATTCTCTTTCAATCCAAGCCATAAGCAGATTTACAATTTTCTGCTGTTCGACCTCGTTAAGCTGTTTGTCCTTTGCAACTCTGTACCACTTGTTAAGACACCCTCTGCAACAACAGGCACAGGCGTGCTGTGCGATAAAAACAGGGTGTCCCCTCATGGGTGTTTGCTTTCCGTCATTCGGAATATATTTCGGTGCAAGCCGTGTTCTGACAAAATCTTCTGCATGGGAACGGATTTTGTTCATTCCCTTTTCATTAATATAGTCAATGTCCTTTTGCTTTAAATGAAACCGACTGCGAAAATCAGATTTTTTCAGTTTGTTTAGTGCCTCATCTATCGTTTGCATTGTTCATGCCTTCTTTTATTGTCATACCTTAATTATAAACAATTACTACGGTAATGGCAAGAAAAAATGCACTCATTTTCTGTTACAGAAAAAACAACCCCACGATTATTTTACCGTGGGAGTTGTTTTCATAGGGTTGCTTTTCAATTATTTTTAGAGATTAAACCTCTTTGCAATATTTTTCAGCAAGGGCAAAGAACGCTTTTTCGAGCGAATCCAAGGTTTGTTCCGTCATACTGACCGACATACTGTTTTTGTCGGAAAATATGATTTCAACGATTGTGACCGTGGCGTCATCGACTGTCAGTCCCTTGTTTTTTGGATTATATTTTTTCAGAATTTCCAATGCGTCTTCGGCGGTGTCACACAGCAATCTCATATCCGTTTCGTCGATCATAACATTTTCAAAAGCGATATAACCGCATTTGCAGATAGCGTCAAAAAGGATATTTACACTTTTTTTTCGCACATAAAAAGAACAGCAGTATTCTCAAACAAATAATCGGAAACATAAACAATCGTGTTGGTTTTACTACCTTATAGATTTACACTATTCTCAAACCAATCACTTTGACTGATAAGAACGGTGTTGGTTTTACTACCTTATAGATTTACACTATTCTCAAACGCCGTCCTCAGCCTGAGATACCTTTGACAGTTTTACTACCTTATAGATTTACACTATTCTCAAACGTACATATATCGTTCTTGCATCATTTTGTTGTTTTACTACCTTATAGATTTACACTATTCTCAAACAACTAATAGAAACAGTAAAATTTGGTTACAATTTTACTACCTTATAGATTTACACTATTCTCAAACGACACACTCAAAGACTTTGCAAAATGGCTTGTTTTACTACCTTATAGATTCACACTATTCTCAAACCGTTAATCGTGCCATCATCAGAAACATTGGGTTTTACTACCTTATAGATTTACACTATTCTCAAACGCTGCAGATGACTGTATACTATTCATATGGGTTTTACTACCTTATAAATTTACACTATTCTCAAACACTTTCTGTTGTTCAAGAGCCTTGAGATAGTTTTACTACCTTATAAATTTGCACTATTCTCAAACGTGTGTCTTTTTATCGTGATATTGTTTGCAGTTTTACTACCTTATAAATTTACACTATTCTCAAACTACAGTCTTACATATCAGATTGCTTGCAAGGTTTTACTACCTTATAAATTTACACTATTCTCAAACCTGAGCCGTTGACAAGCGTATGCTTATCTTGTTTTACTACCTTATAAATTTACACTATTCTCAAACAGTTTTTTTCCATGTACCATACAATGTAAAGTTTTACTACCTTATAAATTTACACTATTCTCAAACATATAGACGAGGCTGATTGATGGAATGACGGTTTTACTACCTTATAAATTTACACTATTCTCAAACCAAGCTGTCTGACTCTTGACTGGGACAACGGTTTTACTACCTTATAAATTTACACTATTCTCAAACAAGGCGTGCCGAACGAACCTGTGTCAGCCTGTTTTACTACCTTATAAATTTACACTATTCTCAAACCTCAAATTGAGAATAAAATACACCCACTATACTGTGCACGGCAAATCTATAGGGTTATTTTATAACATTTGTATAATGATTGTCAATAAAATTCGCACAAATCATTATCAATCACAACAAGTTTTTCGTATTCAGAAACTTCTTTCGGTACTGAGTTTTCGATGTTAAGCAAATATATACCGTGCATAACAGCAGATTCCAAAAGATTTTCACATTCACCGTCATCAAGATAAATATGCAGATTTTGAACAATAAAACACTTTATTCCCAGATACTCTTTCATAAGTTTGAAATATCTTAAAAGATGACCGACATTATCATCCGAGGCATCTGCAGGCGCAAATGAAAACAATTTTACTAATGCCATTGTTTCGATACTTTCGCAGAACTGAAAATCATAATCATTTTCCTTAGAAAGCTCGCAGCACAAGCTCACAAAGAAGAGCGGCAGTAACCGAAACAGCCGTACTTTCAATAACAAGCACGGATATTTCACTTATATGCACCTTTACCGTGCTTTCAACATCACGCACGACAAGGTGTCCCATGCTGTAATCCGGCTTTGATGTTTTCGTAATTACTACCGTTCTCCAACTCATCTAAATATCCTCTTTTCTGATAACTTACATATGTAACAAATCAATCTTCTTCTCAAACAAACCTGTTACCGACTGATGAACAAGATAAATCGACTTTACACCTTTAACCTCCGACAATACGGAATTTAAACCAACTCTTCCCGAAGAACTACCCTCACCAATATATGTAAGATTTCCTAAGACAGCATTACAATGTATAATTTTGAGTATTTCTGTAAGAACAAAACATTGTTTTCTAATATCCAGTTTTTCAAAAGCATCACGATGAGATATGATTTTAGCACCCATATCACCAAATTTAACTTTTAAAACTGTATCTGTCATTTTATAGGTTAAAATATCAAATAACTCAATATTCTCATCGGCACTCACTTTGTCACGCTCTGTAATATTGTAGTTTTCAGGCTTGGAATTCAACTTAACGACATTTCTGATATATTTTTCTGTATCATAACTAACTGTTAACTGCATGGCTGGTTTGTATATAATTTGCTTACCAGTCTTGGCACTTATATGCATTCTAAAACCGTCAATTTCAATGCAGGCATTATATTTTACAACGGGAATCAGAACCACAGGATTTTTCAAGCCAAGATTTTCACTCAGATATTTTTCAGGGTTTGCCTCATACCGAGCCTTAATGTAAGAATCAATTGCAACAAGCTGACGCATTTCTTTGCCCTTTTTGCCCTCATATTTTACAAATGAAAAGTACGAAGATGCCGGCTTGTCATAACCTCCGTATTTACTGATATCCGAAAGCGGAGAGTTCTGTTTTAGCGAAACCTGTCCGCTTCCTTTTTTCAGAGGATTCATCTTGAAAAGTCCGCCGTTTCTTGTTAAAGCATACCTTGTAAAACGGATATTGTTCTTGTTCATAGTCTTTCTGACAATTTTGATTGACTTATTATCATCAATTGACCATGCGTTCGGTGTATTAAAGCTGAACATTTTGTTAAGACTGTATGTTTTAGTCTGCAAGCCTTTTATAAATATGGACTTGTTGTGTGTACAGCGTTCGTTATACACATTGCCGACAACAATATTTAAATAGGCATCTTTTGCATGGTGAAAATCGTTTACTTCTCTGCATTTTAAAAATCCGAAACCCCTGCTTTCATCTCTAAATTCACTTACCAAAGATGCTTTTACATACACAATTTCAGTATCGGGATACAATTCTTTAAAAAGTGACGCAACTGCTTTTGTTGATTGAGATGTTTCAACAATCTGTCTTGCAATAAAATCTGAAAGTTCGCTGTCAGAAAGCGGAGTTGCCCTTGTAAGCCTCTCGTACTTTTTCTTGCTAATAAGGCCTTTATCCATAAGCAAATGCCAGAAGCCTTTCATCTTTTCACGAATTGAACTGTCAAGCGGATATGTATTATCCTTGTGAGCATTAACCTGTTTCTTTACAAGGACACGGTTATCAAGGCTGTCATCTTTAACTTTTGAACGAGGGAAAATGTGATCCACATCGTAAATGTTTTTATTGTACAATTCCGACAGATTTATCGGTTCTCCCGTGTACATACACTTGCCGAATTGAGTATAGTAAAAATACAGCCTGTCTCTTTTAAATTCATCATCAGGTGTTTTTTCAAGAGATTCCCAGAGTTTGCCCGAATCCTCACCGCACTTTTTATATAAATCTACAAGCTTGGTCTTTCTTGACTCTTTACGGCCTTTGTCGCCTTTCACACCGTCTTTTCTTGTCATCTCAACAAATATCTTTTTAGGTGCATGACCTTGAATTTTGTTGATTTCATGCATAATTTTCAAAGACTGATACACAGGTCGTTTTACCGCAGGAGAAATATAGAGATTCTCCACCATTTTCTCAAGGCTTTGCCCTGTCTGAATACCGTCAAGATAGTTTTGTCTGCTCTGTTCAAAACCGTATTTTGAGCCAAGCAGCTCCATAAGATTATCATTTGTCTGCCATAGTGCATGGATAATGTTAAATTGCAACTCGCCTGTATTTTTATCGACATTATAAATTTCGGTAAGAAACTCCTTTGATAATCTTCCCCAATCCTTGTATTTGAGTTTAGAAATTCTCATTATATCTTCATCCGATAATTTTGAACCGAGCTGCCTTTTTAAACGCTTTCTTAAAAGTTTTTTATCATCGCCAAATACAGTTATAGCTTTTATAGCGTCCTCTTTTTCGCTGTCGGTCAGATTAAATTGTGACATTTCAATTGCGGAACGCATACTTGACTTAAAATCACCGTCAATGCCTGTGATATCGGGCGTAATACCTTTTTCGCTTTTTAGATAATTTAGCAAATCTTTTCTTCTGACCTTTTTATGCGTCATAAACAAGTCATTAAATATTGCCTGTTTAAGACTTACATCAGGCTTTTTTCCGTCAAGTCTTAAATTATTCAGTTCATTAAGAACCGTAAAAGCACTGTATAAAATCGAATTCTTAGGTATTACATCCTTCGTTGGAAGATATGTACATTTTGAAGTCAGATTATTTATAAAATTCTCTGCCGATTGCTCTATGTCCACAACACTGTCAAAATTCCACGGATATATTTTTTCATCACTTCTGACAAGCCAGGATTTTAGGCTGTGATTATTCAGCGGACCTACATAATACGGTATTCTGAATTCAAAAATTTTGACTATCTTGTCACTTACAGAAATTCCGTTTTCATCTTTTTTATTAAGAAATTCAAGATAAGTTGAAGCATTTTTCAGAATTGCTTTCAGCTCACTCCTATTCACCTGCATAGGAATAACGCCGTTGTCTTTTACGACAATTTTCGGCATAAATGTGCCGTTTTCAATCTTATCAAACATTTCTTCATAGCCTGTTTTGTCAAGCTTTTCAAACTTTTTCTTCAGATATTTGCAGAAATCCGCCTGATTTGTACGATACTGAATCACACCGTTTCTGCCGTTTTCTTTGTACTTTCCACAATATGCCGTATAGTTATCAAGCTTGTCCTTTGTAATTCTAAAGATTTCACCATATAACGATTTACATCTCTCTTTAACGAAATCTTTGAGCATTTTCAAATCTGAATTATGTTCTTCATATATTTTGACTTTGGCAAATGAAATATACTTTTCACCGTTCAAAATATCTGCAAGAATTGCCCAGTCATAAACCGCCTTTGCTTTTTCGATAAGTTCAAACTTTTCTTGTAACAAATCACGGTATGTATTTTCATTATCGTCATAACCGCTTTCAAAGGTAATACCGTTTACCTCCTCGCTGTCAAACGACTTATCACCGAACATATCGGAAAATTTAACCTTTCTGCCACACATCAAATCTATCAATGCGGTTTCATATGGATTATTTCTTTTACTGTAACCGAAAAGCTTGTACGATTCGGACGATTTTGCAGTTTTCTTCAATGTTTTGTCCTTTAATATTTCTGAAAATCTTAACGAATCATTGCACTCAAATTCAATTTCATATTCTTCTTTTAAATAAAATTTTAAATCGTCAAAAAGAGCTTCAAACGAGGATTCACTTTCAAAATCAGACCCCATATTATCAAACAAGAAATGTCCTCTGTGTTTTATAATATGATGTAACGCAAGATATACAAGTCTTATATCGTGTGGTTGTGAGCTCTTAATCAATTCTTTTCTAAGATGATATATTGTAGGGTAGTCTGTATGGAATTCTTTATCGGTGTAATTACCGTCTGCAAAAACCGCATACGGAACATTCGATGATTTGTCATCAATATACAGACAACTTTCTTTTAATCTCTGAAAAAAAGCATTGTCAACTTTTGAAATTTCCTGATCAAAAAGCATCTGCAGCCATTCAATACGGTTTCTTTTTCTCAAACCTCTTCTTCGTGCCGATCTAAGAGTTCTTCTCTCGGCAGCTGAATTACTCTCCTCAAAGAGATCAATACCCCACATAGCATTGCCTTTAAATTTGCAGAGATTGTAATCTGTATCGGCTACTACATATCCGACAGAATCCGTTCCTATATCAAATCCTGCATAATAATCGTTATTAAAATTCTTCATAAGTTTCCCCCTTTTCTATTGACAAAGTATTTATTTTGTAATATTATTAAGATGATCTAATTACCTTATTGGATTTACACTATGAGTTCAAATAAAAATTCATTCTATCCGTTGCTTAGGCAACCATCACAGTGTGTGATTTGAGGATTCGGTTTTCCGAATCCTTTTCTTTTGTCTAATTTTAGCACATACTGTAGTTATTCTCAATATCTTTAAGTTATTTTATCCTTATTTTTAGTACATTTTATTCAGTTATACAATTTTGGTATACTTTCTATATATTTTGCATAGTATGACATACTACTATCAGTATGTCACATTATACATTTTTAAAATCAAAAGATTTCTGCCCCGCCAATTGCTTGCGGTGCGTAACACTAACCCCCATCAACGCCCTTCTATTTCAAATATTGCTCTATAATAAAAGTTAGGGCAGAAAAAGAGCTGCAAATAAAAAGTAAAAAAAGTAGAGCATATTTTGCCAAAATCCGTTAAAAGGAATTGCTTAAAAACCTGAAACGGAGGACAAAATATGCTCTACAGATATTTTACAGAAAAGCTCTTAGGGTTCTGCTCGAATGTACTCGGCCAAAGACATCGAAGGACTTAATGCTAAAAACATTGAGTATCCCAACGGCTCAATGCACACGCTGTATGATGCAGAACAACAGCAAAGAGCTTTTGAACGCAAAATTCGTGAAACAAAACGAATACTTGCCGCTTGTGATGAGGCTCTTAATAACCTCTCTGACGAAGAACTATTATAAAAATTAGAAAAAATTTTCAGCCACTATTCAAGCAAGTTGAAACGGCAGGAGTCAGAACTGAATAGCTTTTGTAAAAGAACAGGATTACTTCCTGACGGTTCACGCTCGCAAGTTTACGGATTTGGTAAAAGTACCTCTCAAAAATCTACCGGTGTTGCTAAAAAGTTTTACAGAACTTGGAGCAAAGAACATAATATCAATAACATTGAAACACTTGCAGAATATTACAATGTGAAGTATAATGATATTGAAAGGTATAAACTTTTAAAACATAATGATGATATAAGGAATGGTGTATCTTTAGAAGACATAAAAGATGCTATACTCAATGGTAAAATAAAAATTACACATGGCGGCGATAGTATTCTACATTCAACAGAAATATGTGGCATTACCATTAACCCACATACTGGTAATTTAATTCAAGTAAATCCAAAGTAGGTGATTACATGATTTTTATGCTGTCTAAAAAGGATTTTAATTTTTTAAAGGATAAAATTCCTTATGCTTATAAGTTAGTAAATATAAAATAAGAAAAAATAACAATATTTACTTTGATGTAAAAGAAGTTAGCGATTTTCAAGATGAAATCAATATGGGGATAATTGATAGTGGTATGGATGATGAGGATACCGTTAACAAATTAGGTAAACGAATGTATCAGATTTATGACAATCTGCTTTATCAAAAACGCAATAACTCTTAGAGTGCTTATTTGTCTTGTATTAGCTTTTGTTGCTAAAAGGTAAAGTGTTACATAGTTGATTGAATAAAAACAAAATTAAACGAATTTAAAAGGGTATTAAAGGGGTGTTTAAAACATCCCTTTTACTTTTACCCACAGATTATGGTTATAAGCTCCCGAATTTCGGGGCTTTTAACATTGCTCAAATATCTGAGCATACACACAATTGCTAATAAATTGAAAGAAGCAAACAAATGGACATAATGGAAATTTTAAAAGCCCTGTTTGGCGGCGAAGCTTTGACATTTGAACAGTTTACAGAAAAGGTAAACAATGCGGCAGATGTTAAGCTCGTCAACCTTGCAGGCGGTCAGTATGTCGAAAAGAACAAGTACGATGATGTATCAAATCAGCTTGCAAGTGCAAACGCAAATTTTCTTGAGGCTTTGTCAAGAAAAGTGTGCAAGTTATTTTTCTAACTTACACACTTTATTTTACAAGCTCCAATCCGCTGTTTTGTTATTGCTTGAAGGATTATTATTTACACAGAATTTTATGGGGTACCGTTTGTTTACAACATTCCTTACTGCGGTGACTTACAAATATCTACTTCAATGAACATGATATTCTTAAAAAATTGTTTCAATTTGCTATTGCAATTTGCGTCCATTTAATTTTCCTCCAATCAATCTGAATTTTTTAATTCAGGTCGATTGGGGGACTTCTGTTTCTACAAATCATAATTGCCCTTTCTGCTTTCAACGCAAAAGGGCAAAAAATAATGCCGACAGGTAATAGCATTAAAAGCTATAACTTGTCGGCATTTAAATTCTAAAATTTGACTTTATTTAATCTCCGCAAATATAATCAGTCAACTATGTTATTCAATTCTTCAAAAGGTATATTGTGTTCATTTGCATATTGTTCTGCATATGAGCCTTTTATTCCATAGATTGTGAGCTTATCACAACCTTCAAAGGCATTATCCGCAATATCTTCTGCCTTATCGTAAATGATAATTTTCTCCAGCAAGGTGCAGTTTTCAAAAGCACCCAATTCAATGCTCTTAATATTTTTAGACAAAACTAACTGTTTTAAGGATATGCAATTACTAAATGTATATCGTTGTATTGCAGTAATATTATCGGGAATATTTATACTTTTTAGTGATGTGCAACCGGAAAAAGCACCGTATGCTATACCACGATCAGCAATATTATCCGGAATTACAAGCGTTTCTAATGAAGAACAGGCTGAAAATGATAAACTTTCAATTTCTTTTACATCACCATTAAAATTAACATTTTTCAGACTTTCACAATTCGTAAAAGAGAATTGTTTTATCGTACTTGGGAGTTGTATACTTTCTAATGAAGTACAATTGTAAAAACATCGGTTAAATGTATACTCTATCCCTTCAGAAACAACAATCTCCTTTACTATGTCGTTATCCTCAAACATTCCTTTTCTTTCCGCACCCCACAAATTATATCCTGTAATATATCCGCCTAAAGCATTTACTTTATGGAAAAATATTGTTGAAGGAATTACAATTTTCTCTGACGGGTAGTTTATCTTTACAATTGTTGCCGATTTATTTGTATATCCATCGGTTTCATATGTGTACCCAAACCACCAATGTTCACTTGAAAAGATTTGCAACAATATAAATATCACTAACACTACGCACAATATCCCGATATGTAGTTTATATTTTTTTATTTTTTTCATCATATCACCTTGGTAAAATAAATATTATAAAATAATATCAGCGGAATATGCAATATCCTCTATGTTCCGCTGATTTTTAACAACTACTACTTTCTAGTCTGTAGGCTCATATGTTGTATCTAATTCTTCAAACAAACGTTTTTGGGCTTCGTATAATAAATCCTGAGTAATTTGATGACCACAACACGCATTAGACCATAATCCGCCAGAATGATACTTCTCTTTTGCTCTCTTTTGAATCAACATTTTATCATCATTATTAAATATTAATACAGAAAATGCTTTGTGACGAATTCCTTTTAGATGAGCCTCAATTTTAGGTATCTTATTGATTAATCTATCTGTCGAGTCAATTTGCATTACATATTTATTTTTATCAACATCAAAAAGCACTTATTTAACATCCTTTTCGTTAACTTAGCCCTATATACTTAAATATTTGTATCAAGCCAATCTAGTATTACTTCGAGATCACCATCACTTAAGCCATGTATATTATCATCACGCACACTAAAATATATATGCTTATTATTTTGTTTTAATTTTTTATACAAATCTTCTGCTTGTGAAAAAGAAACTTGTTCATCATATTTGCTATGAATAATCAAAACAGGTACAGTAATTTCTTCTGTCCAATAAATAGCTGATCTTTTTTCATATTCTTCTGGGTTTTGCTCAGGAGTTGTCCCAATATAGTTGTAAAGTAATTTTTGCATATCTTCACGAGCTTCGTAAGATTGAAACAAATCACTAACAGCAGATATAGCTATAATTCCTTTAACTCTATTATCCTGCTTGGCAGTCATATAAGTCATCATACCACCACGAGAAACACCCGCAACACAAAAATCTTTCATGTTAATAAAGTCAAAATGTGTTTCACACAAATCAATTAGTTTTATAACATCATTAAGATCTTTACCACCAAACTCATCTTTACCACTTCCGCCATCTGCTCCTCTATATTGCGATGCAACAATAATCCTATTTGTCAATACACAAAGTTTTGCGGTATCTTCATCACCAAGCAAACCGATTTTGCTATTTCCTCCTCTGTTATACAATATACACTTTCCTAGCGATTGATTTTCAACAAGACTCAGAGGAATAGATATATAAGCTTTTACTTGATAACCATCAGAAATATATGTAAATTTATACGAGATACAACTTTTACTCAAACTATTACTTAACTCTATTTGCTCTATGTCGTATACTTCTTCATTTTGATAGTTTATGAAGTTATATATATTATCCTCAGCAATCTCTATGTTTTCACTACAACCACTCAAGGCAAACAAAAACAACAAAATAACGTTAATATTTATACATAAGAATTTTTTCATTACAATCACCTAACTTTATAAAATTCTCTATATGTCTATAAAAAAGAGATATGATTCATTCGGTACAACCTGGATTGACAATATGCTTTTGTTAAACTCATAATGAATCTCATTATTCAATAAGTTATTTATTTTGTTTATTTCACAAATTCCAAAAACACCTACATTTATATTAACTGAAGTTGAAGTATTATTCTGTGTACAAATTACAAAATAAACTCTTTTATCCGAAAATCTAGCAAATGAGAATATCTCATCTGACATATGAACAATTTTAAACCCACCATCAATTAATTCCTCTTCTTTTCTAATAACACATAGCTTTTTATACAAATTGTATATAGAATTATCTCCATAGTTATGTTCCCAATCCATAGGGTATCTGCATCCTTCTTTTTCATCAACTCTCCCATCTAACTCTATTTCATCACCATAGTATATACATGGTAACCCTATAATGCAAAATAATATCAACAAACAGTTACTCACTAGTTTAGAAACTCAATTGTTTCATCTAATTCTTCAAAAGGTATATTGTGTTCGTTTGCATATTGCTCGGCATATGAGCCCTTTATTCCGCAGATTGTAAGTTTATCACATCTGTCAAAGGCATCATTAGCTATATATTTAACTTCATCATGAATATTTACTTTTTCTAAAAAGTCGCAGCTATAAAACGTCCCACTATTAATAGATGTTACTTTTGGTGGTATAGTAACAAATGTTAGAGAATCACACTCCCTAAATGCATAAGATTCAATTGTATTTATGTTTTCAGGTAAATCTATTTTTTGTAACGCACATTCTGCAAAGGCATCACCTTCTATCTTTTCTACACTACTTGGCAATTCGATAAAACGCAGGTTTTTACAATTACTAAACATTGATTCACTTATTGTTTTTATTCCTGTTTCAAATTCCACAGACCTTAAATATTTACAAAAAGCAAACGCCCTTGTCCCGACTACTCTAACGCTGGAAGGTATATTCACTTCACAGAGACCTGAAGAATAAAATGCATCATTACATATTTCCGTTACACCTTCAGGGATACTCACTTCTGACACATTACTGTCTTCGAATATTCCCCTTTTAGCTGCTCCTGAAAGATTAAGCACCTCATACTCACCTAACTTTGTAACTGGAACTCCATAAACACTTGACGGAAGCTTAACATGATACTCTTCACCCGTATATTTAATCAAAGTTGCTTGACCATTATCCACCTCAAACCAATAGTTATATTTTTTTGACATATAATACTCCGTACCATCTGATTTGTTACTCTTCCAAGGATGAAGCAAAAGTATTATTAATGCTATAAATGCTACAATTAATACAATTATCAATATAATTTTAGTTTTTTTATTCATACACTATCACTCTTTTTGTTATAGTATATTGTAATCGGATGACATAGCAAAAGACTTTGTCATCCGATTGCTTATCAAAGTATATTACGGTTTATATGTTGACCATATACTATCTTTATACCACACATCCCGTGTTACTAAGTGACCTTCTTGTAATACTCCTGGTATCTGCTTATTTTGAGAATCATTAAATATTATTTTAGGATTGTCTATACCATATATCGTATAGGTTAACCAATTATCGTACATTTGACTATTCATCAGCGTACCAGGCCATTCCATCAGAATATTATTATCTTCATAGAAGTAAATCCTTGTGTTCCAATACTCCCAATCAGCCGGACGATAAAAATGAACAGTAATTCCCTGTGGTTTTTTGCTATATGCAGTTTCATTTACTACCCACATTTCATCTTCTGTTATTTCAATTCCGGGTTGATTGATACCGGGATGTTGTTGTCTGGTTGCAGGATCAGTAGTGCTATTATTAAAAATAACTCTCGGATTGTTCACACCGTAAATTGTGTAAACATACCGGTTATTACCACCATCCGGTGACATTTTCTCTCCTGGGAATGGGAGTTCATGGTCATCATCATTATAATAATAGATATGAGGAGGCTTTGTCAAGAAAAGTGTGTAAGTTTTATAAAGATCATAAAAAATTATATTAAATTTTATATCTGATTTTTGATTATCCGCATAAACACTATACTTTCAAGCATTTTGAAATATAGGAAAGCACTCATTTTACCACGAATTTACCACGATTGAATGAGCCTTGATATGACGTAAGAATTTGAAAAGGACACCGTATAGTTTGGTGTCCTTTTACATGAAAATCATTAGTCGCTATTGATTGTTATTATACATTTTGTTAATTGTTCTTATTTCTTTTACGTTTTTTACCGAAAATCATGAGTATTGTCCGAGAGTGATTGGTCTTGCGTATGGTTAACCCTAAAGTTATGGAAATAAGACTTAGAAGCAAACTTAAGAGTGTGTTGATAGTGCATTATCTTAAAATTTTGTATAATGGTATCGTAATTTAAGACACTTCAAGAGACATTTCTTAATGAATCTGATATACTGTAAACACTACAGAAAGAAGGATTATTATTATGTCTCGAACAAGAAGAAATTTCTCTGCCAAATTCAAATCAGAATTAGTGATTGAACTGCTCAAAGGAGAAAAAGACTTAAATACAATCGCAACCGAAAACAATATTCAGCCGAATCTTCTCCGCAACTGGAAGAAGGAGTTCCTCGATAAAGCATCCGTGGTTTTTAATGACACACGAGAGGATAATCTGAAAGAAAAACTCGCTTTAGAACGCAAGGAAAAAGCTGAATATGCGAAAAAAGTTGGCCAGCTCACCATGCAGGTGGATTGGTTGAAAAAAAAATCTGAAGAAACACTTGGACCTGACTACGAGAGTAAATTTAGTCCAAAACCTTTTGAAGACTAAAGAACTTCCAGTTAAAACAGGAGCTACACTTCTTGATATCAATCGTACCAGTGTTTATTACAAGGGCATGCCCATATCTCAGGAGGAGTTGGATTGCAAATCGATCATAGATCGATTACACACGGATAATCCGGCCTGGGGAGCACGACAACTGTCTGCTCAACTGAAGAAGCGTGGGCATCAGGTTGGTCGCCGGAAAACGCGCCGTTATATGAATGAAATGGGGATTGATCCAATTTATCCAAAAATGAACCTTTCTAAACGTATGCGACAGGCTAAAGTCTGCCCGTATCTGCTACGTAACGCCGTTATCGACCGTCCAAATCAGGCATGGTCAATCGACATTACATACATCCCCATTAAGCGTGGATTTCTGTATCTGACCGCTGTGATTGACTGGTACAGCCGCTGTATCGTTGGCTGGGAAGTCGATGATACTCTGGATACCAGAATGGTCATAACTGCGTTAAAAAAGGCGTTTATAGTGGCAAAACCTGTTATCCTGAATTCAGATCAGGGCTGTCAGTTTACAAGCAATGAGTACATGAATTTCCTCAAAGAGAACCAGATCCGTCAAAGCATGGATGGTAAAAGCCGGTGGGCTGACAATATCATGATTGAACGATGGTTCCGAAGCTTCAAGTACGAGGAAGCATATCTGACCCAATATAACAATATCAGAGAAGCACGGAAGGCAATCGGTAAATATGTGCACACTTACAACTTTGAACGTTGTCATTCTGCACTCAATAATCAAACACCGGCATCCTGCTATTATCCGATTCTGTTACTGGATGATCATGCAGCCTAAGGGGGGATTTTCTCCCCTACCCAGTTACATATATCAGTTCATTATAAAAAGCTTAGATTTTTGTCTTGACAACTGAACCACTATATTGTATAATAGGAATTGAAGTTAAATTAGATGCTAAAAATTTGTAATTAAGAAGGAGGGATTCGTCATGTTGGTATTCCAAATGCGTAATGTAGATAAAACATCTACTGTTTTGAAACAGACTAAAAACAGTGATTACGCAGATAAATAAATACGTTAGATTAATTCCTACCAGTGACTAATCTTATGACTTTTTAAACAGATAACTAAAATTACAAACAAATCGTTTAACTTCTGTATTTATTTATAGATGTAATCACTTCAGGAGTGATTACATGAACAAAAATATAAAATATTCTCAAAACTTTTTAACGAGTGAAAAAGTACTCAACCAAATAATAAAACAATTGAATTTAAAAG
>OGGB01000062.1_pt1 | contig 87703 bp, 70 predicted proteins | sample 1571111 | NCBI WGS metagenome assembly OGGB01 (sample SAMEA2582067, study PRJEB24529) | metagenome | biome: Human gut stool | place: China | collected 2011
TGGTCGTCCCCAGGTCGTAGAGCAGGTTGGTCTTGATGCTTGCCGCCTCATCGGCTTTTGCCGGGATGCTTGCCGCGACAATGACCGAAAAAAGGGCGATACACATCTTATAATAGTCAGTTGACATGATAGATTGGTTTTTGATTACATGTGTGAAATAGTGTTGCACAAAGTTACTGATGCAAGCTAACTTGCTGAAAATGGGGGGGGGTACTGGCGGGGCACTTGATAAAAAGTGACGGTGGACATACGGGGTACATGGCGGTTTTGTGTGTGCCGGAAGAGATAAAAGCGTTAAATTTGCAACATGAAAACAGAATCAACTCTTATCATGGTAATATCGGTAATCCTGCTACCTTTCTTAATTTTTTCAGGTTGTGGCAGGAGAGGAGCCGACACAAACAACGGTTTCTTTTGGGAACCGGTGGACCCGGAGGTGGACTCACTTGTGGCACAATTTGACACATTGTTTTATGGATCGCGTAATGGTCGAATCGCAGACTCAATTGTCGCGCGTCTTGAATCGATTGCTCAACATACTGACAATCCTTCGATAAGGGCGAGGTCATATTATTTACGTGGAGTTTGCAGTAGATTTAAAGGGAAAAGTGAACTTCAGGTGATATATATTGATTCCGCTCTTCAGCTTTCAGATCCTAAGGCGCATCCCTATGAATATGCCCGTATTATCCTGTTTAAGCCGATGCCGAATCCGGATGCGGCTACACACTACGCCGAGTTGCAGAATGACTGCGACGTGTTCAAGGAGGTTGGCGACAGCACTCATGTAGCGGATGCATATAACCGTATGGCTGCATATCATGAATATATCGGTGACCATGCAAATGCAATAAAATTTCTCAATCTGGCACTTGAATATTTTCCTCAAAAACAAAAGTGGGGAAGATTTTTAATTGCCTATAATTTAGCACTTAACTATGAAAATTTAGACGATAGTGTGAACGCACGTGCAATTATTGACACTCTGAGGATTAGTGAGATGCGAAAACAGAGAGATGATGTAAATGCGATGATTATGTGGCTTTCATATCGCCTGACGGGAGATGTTGCAGATTTGAATGAAGCGTTTGATGCTGCATCAAAACCGGGATATTTACCATTCCATAAGCCTTTTATCGCGGCGTTGCTTACCAAGCATTATCTGAAAGCCGGGATGCTCGACTCTGCTCGCCGTTACGGGACGATTGTCCGCGCTGAAATGAAGAATTTTATGCATCATTACGATGATATGCTCCTCGCGAGCGCGATGCTATATGAGGCTGACGGAATGACAGACTCAGCAACGGAGTTGCGCAGGAGATATGAAGAGGAAACTCAACGTCTAAACGATATGAAGGCTGTTTCCGAGATGACGCGGCGAGGCACACGCGAACAGATAGAGGCACTTGAAGCGCAGCTTTCAGAGACAGATGACCATAAACAGATGATATTGTGGGCGCTTGCAGCGGTGATAGTGGTGGCATCGGGGGTTGTGGCGTTTATATTGCTGAAGCGGCATCGTAACGACCATGACCGTCACCGTATGAAAAAGCGCCTGGAGCAGCATGACAGGCGCCTTTCAGTTGCAGAAATCAAGATTGCCGACAAGAAGCGGCAGATGGATGAGATAGCGGAATGTCTGACTTCAATCAAAGGTCCGGTACCGCCTGAGGTGTCGCGACTGCTTGCGCAGATGAAGACAAATTCGGTTGACGAGGTTGACTGGGAGACGATATCGCTGCTATTCGCCGAGTTGAATCCTGAGTTCAAGCGTCGTCTGCATGAGAAGCATCCCGACCTTACGGCAAGTTATGTGAGGCTCGCGTCGCTGATTTACCTCGGACTCGGCACCAAGCATATAGCGCGCCTCCTCGCCATCAACCCCGACTCGGTGAAGAAGAGCCGCCAGAGGCTGCGCGCCAAACTCGGTCTGACCCCCGACATCGCGACCGAAACCTACCTCTGGGAACTCGCCAACGGGAAGATTTGAGTTGTCAGTTTTCAGTTGTCAGAGGGGAGTTGTCAGTTGTCAGAGGGGGTCTTTAAGGTCACTAAGGACTTTAAGGTCACTAAGGACTCTAACGACCTCCAATCTGACAACTGATGAACTCGCTGATTTACATGAAAGACAATTAATCAGCGCTTCTTGGGCTGGATGTTGAGGCGGTACTGCACCGAGAAGAGGATGTAGCGCGGCAGGGCGTTGGTGTAGCTGACGGTGCGACCCGCGGCGTTGACTGCATAATTCACGTTGGAGAGCTGGTGAAGCATGTCGAAGCCGTCGAGCATGAACACCCATCTTTTCAGATGCGGATTTTTGTAGGTGACGCGCATATTCCATATTGCATCGGTGGTGTCAAGCTCTTTCATGCCGTAGCCACGGCGTGAGTAGATGTTGAAATCGGTGCTGATGCCGAATCCTGCGGGGAGATTGAACTGCCCGATGATGCCGTAGCTGAAGTGACATGCGTTAATTGAGGTGAAATCGGTGCGGTCAGATGTCGTGTGACGGTTGTTGACTACGCCACGCAGGGTCAGACTCTGTTTGCCGAACTGCCAGGTAAGACTGAGCTTCTCGCCGATGGTATTGTTTCTCACCGTTGATTTTGCCGGAGCGGCATCGGTGCCGATCATGTCGGCGTAACGGCTTATCGAGGCTTCGGTATAGGATGATAGCGTGAACTCTTCCCGGCTACCGAACTGGAGGCGGAACGTGTTTTCAAGACTCGCCGAGTTGTTGCCGTCGACATTGTAGGTCTTTATGCGGCGCACACCGGTGGAGGTGTCGTAAGAGTAACCGCGAGTGAGCGCATTGTCGGTCAGGGCGTATTCGAGGCGGAGCGTATTGGATAGCGGATGGTGATTTCCCTTAGGGGAAAATTTCCAGCGGAGTGTCTGGGTGATGACGTTTTGCGGTTTCAGGTCGGGGTTGCCCTCGGTGATGTTCAGCGGGTCGGCATCGTTTATCGCCTCGACCATATCCACCGGGTCGGGTGTGCGCGGGTCAACCGACAGATTGTATTCAATGTCGTGGGTTATATGGGTGTCCCTGCCTTCTCCGCTCACTCCGAACGACCCGTAAATGAAGAAGTCGAAGCGTCCGACTTGTGTCAGGAAATTGGTGCGTTTTACAAGCTGTGCGCGATTGTTGCGCCAATAGTCGAAGTGGATATGTTTCAGCGAAAAGTTAGGGCGGAGATGAATGCCCACCCTGTTTTTATTGGCAAACTCGAAGTAGCGATCCAATCCCAACTGCATCGAGTGGGTGTTTTCGATGGTGCGCGACGTGTAGCTATTTGATGGGTCGAATGACGCGAGATAGCCCGACGGCAGCGAGCCGTAGACACCCATGTCGGCGAGGCGGTCGAGGGCATACATGTAGGAGTCCTTGTCACGGTTGGAGAAGCGGTATTCATAGTTGAACATGAGATGCCATTTCCCGAACACGGCGCGGTAGGTCACATTGTTGACCGAAGTTATGAGCCTGTTGGGGGAATTGTCGAAATATTGCCGCAGGCGGTCGGTCGGGACGGGATTGTTGCCGAAATTGATGGTGTAGTCACGCCACAGCTCCTCCTTGGAGTCGTCGTAACGGAAATAGGTCTCAAGCGTCAGGCGGTCGGCTGTGCCGGGGATGCGCCATGCGAAATCGGGGCATATACGCAGGTCAATCTGGCGGCTCGACCCGTCGTTGCGCGTGATGGAGCGGTTGATTATCGCGTCGAGCTGCTCCGGGGTGCCGGAGGTGTATATCGCCTCAAGCGCGGCGGCAGTGAGTTGCTGCTGCTCGCTGTCGAATGTCGCCGCAACAGAGGCGCCGTGATTGTCAACCTTACGGTATTTTCCCGAAATATACCCGTCAAGCATTATCCGGTCATTGTAGATGCCCCCCCTGTGCCTTGTCTCTAACTTTGTGACGCGCTCGCGGCTCCGGTCAAACGAATGGTCGTAAGTATCGCCTCCCTGGAGGAAGTTGGTGCGTTGCGTGGTCGTAAAATTATTGGAGAGAGTCTGATCAAAGTTCACGTAGCCGTTCAGCCTCTTGGTCTCCTCAGGGTTCTCGTAATTGTAGTCAACCGATGCCCTACGGTATTCCCTTGTGCCCGACGGCATCATGTCGGGTGTCCATGTGTCGCTCTTGCCCGGTTGGCGATTGTCATTGAGGTTGTTGACATTGCCGAGAAGCGTGACACGTGTGGTCGGGTTAAACCATGAGGCGAACAGGCGTCCCATATACCGGTCGTGTGTGCCGTAACCTCCCTGGGCGTTTATCATCCAGCCCATCATGTATTCGCGTTTCAGTCGCACATCCATAGTGAGATGCTTGACACCCTCCTTGTCGCCGAGCCATTTCTCCTTGTGGGTCTGTCCCTCATATACCTGGATATCTTTTACCGTGTATGCGGCTATGTTTTCAAGCATCAGCTGGTTGTTGCCGTCGAGAAACTCCTTGCCGTTGAGCAGCAGCGACTCCACAAATTTACCGTCGATTTTTATCTGTCCGTCATCGTTCAGTTCCGCGCCCGGGAGCTGCGATATGAGCGCATCGAGCATCGACCCTTCGGCAAGCTGAAACGCGTCGGCGTTGAACACCACGGTATCGCCCTTGTTGTAAAACTTGATTTTTGAGGCGGTCACTGTCACTTCCTTCAGCTGGCGGGGTGCGCGTGTGAGGAAAATGGTCGGGACAGTGCGGTTGTGTTCGCGCTTTTTGACATTTTCGACGCGATAGGTGATGGTCTGTGTCGTGTATCCGTCACATTTCACGTCAAACACATAGGTCGAGTCTTTGCGCCCAACCGGCAAAACGAAATACGAGACCGGGATAATCTCGCCGTTGGTGTAGCGTGACCCGGCATTTGCCTGCACGGTATCGACGGGCGTGCCCGCACCGTCATACAGTATTATTAAGGCATCGGTAAGGTCGGTCTTTCCAAGCGATTCCTTCACTCTGCCCCTCAGATAAAAGTCGTCGTCGGCTGATGCTGACAGAATCACCGCAATCAGTGAAAGCAATGTCAGCACTCCGCGCAGGGAAATGTTGATTTGCCGGAAAATGTGATTTTCCGTAATTTTGTAAGATAAAATCATAGTGAAAAGTTTTTTTGGTACTGTGATTTTGCTGCCGGCGAAAGGGTGGAATCAGGAGCCGGCAGCTTTTTTATTTAATGTGATGATTTATAATTGTCAATAACCTCATAACCTTCTAACCTTTTAACCTCTTAATCCTCAGTTTCCGCACCGGCGGAAGCTGACCTAATATCTATCGGGCGGTTGATGGAGAGGTTCAGCGTGAAATTCACACTGTCGCGGGGTGGCATGTAGAGTGTGCCGATACGCGCTTTCTGAAGATCAAGTTCTCCCGATTTGTAGATGGAGTCGACGGGCGATACAAACAACCGTCTGACCGAGTCGCCCGGTTGCTTGCTGACGACGGTAAAGTGAATGTCGCTCATCGGCACATGCGCTTCGCCTACTGTCGCCTTGTACAGGCGTAAGCCTTCGAGGGGACTTGTGCAGATTATCGTGTCGAGTCTGCCTTCGTTGACCATCAGCCAGCCGGGATAACGGTCGTAATATTTATAGATGCCATAGTCACCGGCGTATGTATCCGCCCTGAAGACATCGGCAGTTATCGTGCCGCCGTCAAATTTGTCGAAATAGATGTTGTACTGGTTTGTTGACGCTTCCCTGACAGTGCGGCGCGGTACAAGCAGTTTGACCGGTTTCTCTGTCGCGCACTTTATGAAGAAATATGTGTCCTCCGGTATGTTCAGAGTGTCGCTGAGCACCTGGAAATCAAATGTCAGCGTCAGTGTGGAATCCTTGACTTCCGGGGTGATTATCCGGCTCCAATCAAGCGAGGTCCGCAGTTCGGGCACGGTCACCGAGTCGCTTTCCTCGATTACCACACCTTTGAATTTGTATGGTCGTATATGTGCTAACTGCGGATTCACCGTCCTTATGTCGACGCGTTTAAACGGCTGCAATTCAATCCTTACCGGATTTGCATCGGAGATAGTGTAATCGCCGGGGACAAATGCGGTACATATTATGTAGACAGATAACGCTGTCATGGCGACTGCGGCAGCTGCGATTATGCCGATTATATAGCGTGTTGAGGTTTTCATTGTCGGTTGAGGTAGTTGGAGTATATTGTTTTTAATTCATCGGGTGAGATGTCGAGTGTCATGAGCTGGCGCAGGAAATAGCCGATTTCGTCGTTGAAAAATGACTCCCGGCGGAGCGCGGTTATTGTTTCGCGGGCATTTTCCGAGATGAAGAAGCCTATGCCGCGACGGTTGTAGATGATGCCGCTGCGCTCAAGATATTCGTAACTTCTCATCACGGTGTTGGCGTTGACCTCGAGACGCGATGCGTATTCGCGTACCGAAGGTATTCGCTCACCGCAGTTTATGGTGCCGAGCATTACCTCGTCACACAGTTTGTCGGCTATCTGCATGTATATTGCTTTATTGTTATTGTTGAAGTTCATCAGTGGTTACCATCGGTTGATAATTTCTATATCTTTCAGGCGCAGATATGCCCCGTAATAAACGGCAAAGGTAAATGCCCATATCACCGTCAGGACAACAGGTGACTGACTTATACGGAATGTAGAGCTATACGTGTCGGGTAAAAACAGATCTATCATAAGAGACGCGAGTCCGAACAGAAAGCCCCATATAATCGACCCAGCCACAAAGGTCTTGATTGCCGACAGCTTCCTCCATACTATGCTGCCGAGGAAAAATACCGACTGGATGAAGAAATATCCGGCAATGATGAATCCTGTATTCGGCTCCGTTTCTATATCGGTCACGGCATTAGGGGTTATCGCCACACGTAGCCGGTCGGCGACAAATATCGCAATCAGATATGCCACGATGAACAGCGGTACGGCTACAATCCATCGCCACGCAAATTTCTCGAAGGTCGATGCCGGAGTCATGAGTGCTGCAATGCGTCCCGCACGGCTGTCCATATCGCTGAAACTTACCGATGCCCATACGGCACCGCCGCCAAAGAGGGTGACGTAAAACAGCGGCAGCTCGTCGGCAAATGAATAATCGGCATAATTCATGCGGTTTATCAATGTGAATACTATAAGTACACCGAAAAGCAGGGCGAGTGACAACAGATATTTCTTCCTATTGTCGCGCAAGTCTTTTGCAACGACATTGCGGAATCTTGAAAAATTGAAAAAGTCCTGTCTCATTTCCGTGGTTCTTTAGTGTCAAAAATTCCGGTTAATATCTCAGGGGATGTCAGCGCAAACTCAAACAAGGTCTCAAGGTTGATCTGCGATTCATCGCCGCTTTCGTTGCGCGTGATAATATGTGTGCCCCCGATTGTCGGCTGCGCGTACAGAGCGTCGGCTATCAGGTCTTTGTCGTTTGTCGTAAGGAAGTTGAGGCGTGTTGTGATGTCGTAGACACACCGGTCAAGCACCAGACCGTTGTTGTTGATGAGCACCACGTGGTCAAGCAGGCGGTCGATGTCAAGTACCTGATGGGTAGAGATGATTATTGTGCGCTCGTCGGTCATGTTGGATGCTATGAATTTGCGGAACGAGCTTTTGCCCGGTATGTCAAGACCGTTGGTAGGCTCGTCGAGCAACAGCAGGGAAGTGTTGCAGGCGAGGGCGAAGCACATAAACGCCTTTTTCTTCTGCCCCATTGACAGTTCTCCGAGATTGATGTCGGGCGACATATCGAAGATGTCGAGATGTCGGCGCATATCCTCATGTGAAAATCTCGGATAAAAAGGCGCGTTACATTTTATATATGAGCTGAAGCTCATCGATGGTAGCGCAAATTCCTCCGGCACCAGAAACATATCGTTGAGCGTTGACGGCAAGCGCCTGCGGGTATCGGCACCGTTGAAAAGCACATTACCCTGCTGCGGAAAGAGCAGTCCGGCAATGAGATAGAGCAGGGTGGACTTGCCTGTGCCGTTCTTGCCGAGCAGCCCGTAGACATTTCCTTCTGCAATCTCCAGGCTGAAGTCGTCAAGGACGGGTCGTTTCGCTTTCGGATAAGAAAATGACAGTTGGTTTATTTTAAGCATACTGGTGTATTAGTTAAGTAGTACACCGCAAATGTAGGCATAAATAATCTACTGTCAAAATTTTTTAACAAAAAAATCTTCAGATAACTTCCATGTTGGCGTTTAGTCGCTGACGCACAACTTCATACATAATTACTCCGGCAGCCACCGATACGTTGAGCGACCCTATATGACCGAACTGCGGGATTGAGACGAAAGTGTCGCAAAGCTTCAGTACCTCCGGAGATATACCTATGTCTTCCGCTCCCATCACTATTGCTACAGGCACAGTGTAGTCGACCTGAGTATAGTTTATGTCGACTTTCTCCGATGCCGCGACTATACGGTAGCCGTTGTCTTTAAGGAAACGCACAGCTCCAGCAGTGCTGCGTTCGCGGCACACGGGCAGATGATGGAGCGCGCCCGCCGATGTCTTGACCGCGTCACCGCCTACCGACACGCTGCCATGTTCAGGAATGACGATAGCGTCGACTCCCGCACACTCGCATGTACGGGCTATTGCGCCGAAATTGCGAACGTCGGTGATACCGTCGAGCACCACGATAAAAGGCAATACCCCGTCTTCATACAGCTGCGGCACAAGATGGTCGAGTCGGTGATAGGTGACAGCCGACAGCACAGCAATCACTCCCTGATGATTCTTGCGTGTTATCTTGTTGAGTCGTTCGATGGGTACGCGTTGCGATAGTATGCGGTTGGCACGTATCATCCCGAACAGTTCAGAGGCAAGTTCGCCGTTGAGATCTTTCTTTATAAGTACCTTGTCAATATCTTTACCGGCTTCGATAGCCTCCATGACGGCACGTATGCCGAATATATAATCGCTTGAATCCATATATGGTTATGATGTAAAATTATCAGATGTTTAACAGTGAACGGGCATTGGCACGCGCAGCCTCGTCTACTTTAGAACCACTCAGCATCACTGCAAGTTCATCCACGCGGTCATCGGCGTTCAATTCGCGTATGCGGGTGTGGGTTGCCTCATCGTCATCCTCCTTATAGACTTTGAAATGGGCATTGCCTTTGGCGGCTACCTGCGGGAGATGGGTGATGGTGATTACCTGTATGTTGCGCGAGATGTCCTGCATCATTGCACCCATGCGGTTGGCGACATCGCCCGACACTCCGGTGTCAACCTCGTCGAAGATGATTGACGGCAGTTGCATTTTTGTGGCTATGATAGCCTTGATTGACAGCATGAGGCGCGATATCTCGCCTCCTGAAGCTGTGCCGCCGACAGGCATCAGCGGCTGATTTTTGTTGAAGGCGAAGAGAAACTCCACCTTATCCATGCCGGTAGGAGTGAGTTCTCCCTGGCTGACCTTTACCTGAGTGCGCAGATTTTTCATGCCGAGGGGCATCGCCGTCTCGCGTAATGTCTCTTCAAGACGCGCGGCTTCTTCGCTGCGGCGTTGCGAGAGTTCAAGTGCAAGCTGTTTTGCCGCCGCCTTTGCGCGGCGCGCCTCTTTTTCAAGCTCCTCGATGGTGAAGGTGCTGTTTTCGAGCTTGTCGAGTTTGTCACGCAACTCTTCACGGAGGGTTATGAGTTCGCCGACGGTCGACACGCGGTGTTTCTGCTGAAGTGAGTATATGGTGTTGAGGCGTGACTCGATTGCTTCAAGTTCTTCCGGGTCAGCCTGAAATTCCTGGTCGTATGCCGACAGGGTCTCGGCAATGTCGCGCAGTTCGATGCGCACTGTCTCAAGACGCTCGCTGATGTTGTCGGAGTCTTCAAGATACTGGCTCAGCTCCTCGCAGTAGTCGCTTGTCTCGGCAAGGAGTCCGAGAGCGTTGTGGGTGCCCTCCGAAAGCGAGTCGAGCGCGCCGCTCAGGGTACTTTTTATATCGGTGATGTTGGAAAGTATGTCGCGGTCATGTTCGAGCTGTTCCTGCTCGCCGTCGGTAAGTCCGAGTTCGTCAAGTTGTTCAAGTTGAAACCGTGTGAAATCCTCGTCATTGCGGTTTTGCTCAATCAGTTTCTTTGTATCGTGCAGCCGCTTTAGTGTGTTACGGTATGCGGCATATCGGCGTGAGTATTCCGACAGCAGCTCGCCGTTGCCCGCGAGGTTGTCGATTACGCGCAGCTGAAATTCATCAGATGTCAGCAACTGGTTTTGATGCTGGGAATGAATGTCGACAAGCTGCATCGCCACGTGGGAAAGCAAGTCGAGAGTCACCGGCGAGTCGTTGATGAATGCGCGCGACCTTCCTGCCGGCGCGATTTCGCGGCGCAATATGCAGAGCGTGTCGTCCCACTCGATATCGTTGTCAAGACAGTATTCCTTCAGCTTGGGATATTTGCTTACTTCAAACGAAGCCTCGATGACCGACTTTTTCCCGGAATCGCGAACAGCTTTCAAGTCGGCACGGCCTCCGAGTATTAGCGACAGCGCGCCGAGCATGATTGACTTACCGGCACCTGTCTCACCGGTAATGGTGTTGAACCCGTGGTGGAAATTGATGTCGACCGTGTCGATAAGGGCGTAATTGGATATATGTAGTGACTTAAGCATGATCGATATTTTTATTTGTTGACACCGCGCTTTATCATGTCGAGACGCTGTGTTTCGGTGGGATATATGGAATAGAGCAGTTCATACACACGTTTGCGCTCCTCTTCCGGCGCCTTGGTGTAGAGGTTGACAAGTTCATCTAGCTTGGCATCCTTGAACATCGACACACCTACCGCCATCGGCTGAGTCTCGTAGACGCTCTTCACGTAATCGAGTGTCGAAGTGATTTTTGCCCTTCCCTTGTCAGGACTCATAGACATTTCGTCAAGTCCTGTGCGATGATATTCATAGAGAAGGTCACGCAATCCGGCTGTCGACTGCTCGGTGAAGGTATTTAGTACGGCGTTGCGGTTACGGTTGTCTTCAAACGCTTTCCATCCGCTTTCGCCCGATGACTGCGCCATCTGCACAACATTGCGGGCAAGCTGGTAGTAAGGGTCGCCCCCACGTGGCGAGAAACTGTCGAAGTCCATGCCGAGTATAAGGTAGACGTAGAAATTTATGATAGCAGTGAGATTGCTTTCCATCGAGTTTTCGGAAAATATCAGCGGCTCGCCTTCCTGATAATCAAATTCCAGTTTGTTGTCTTTGAAATTGAGCAGGGTGGTGGTGTAGGAGGAATTGTAGACGGGACGTGACGCCTGCACCTGCAAGTCGCCGCTCATCGTCGGCTCCTCGTAAGTCTTTATGGTGAAAAACATCTTGCACTCGATTTTCTCGGCGGGAGAAATCTGGGTGTTGGTCCATTTGCGGGTGTTCACATAGTCGGCAATCGCGCTTTCAAGGGTCTTGAACACCGAAGTGTTGGTGCCCTGTACCTGCGAGAAGTCGACCGTCACCTGGCAGTTGAGTTCCTGTGCTGAGAGGGATCGACTCGATGCAAGTGAGAGCAGAATAAAGATGAAGGTTGTTATGGTGTGTAATCTCATAGGGTTATAAGTGTGTCGATAATGTCGGCAGCTACCTCGCGCTTGCTTTTGAGCGCGAAAGATGTCTCGCCGCCGTCGGCTGTGAATATGGTGATTTTATTGGTATCGGTGCCGAATCCCGCACCCTTGTCGCGGAGCGAATTGAGCACAATCATGTCAAGATTTTTGGAGCGGAGCTTTGTCATGGCGTTGTCAAACTCATGGTCGGTCTCCAAGGCAAATCCGACCATCTTCTGTCCGGGGCGTTTTTTCATGCCGAGGGTCTTGGCGATGTCGGGGTTCTTGACAAGATGTATCACGGGCGGCTCGTTGCCTTCGCGCTTGATTTTTGTGGCGGCGCAGTCGGCGGGTGCGTAGTCGGCTACCGCTGCACACATCACGGCGTAATCGACCGAGCCAAACCGTTCTTCACACGCCGCAAGCATTTCCCGCGCCGACTCTACCTTTACAAGGTCAATCGCCGGATGACGGGTCGTAAGGTCCACCGGACCGCTTACAAGCACTACCTCGGCTCCTCGGCTTGCGGCTTCCTCGGCGATAGCGTATCCCATCTTGCCTGTGCTGTAATTGCCGATAAAGCGCACGGGGTCGATTTTTTCATACGTGGGTCCTGCAGTGACAAGCATACGCTTCCCTTTCAAATCCTCCTTACGGGCAAAAAATGCCTCGATTACCTTGAATATGTTTTCCGGCTCCTCCATCCTTCCTTTTCCGACGAGATGGCTGGCAAGTTCGCCCGATGCCGGCTCGATGATGGTGTTGCCGTAGGAACGGAGCAAGTCGAGGTTGCGGGTCGTGGTAGGATGGGCAAACATGTCGAGATCCATCGCGGGAGCCACGAAGACCGGTGCTTTCGCCGACAGATAGGTAGTAATAAGCATATTGTCGGCGACTCCGTTTGCCATCTTGGCGATGGTAGAGGCTGTCGCAGGGGCTATCACCATAGCATCAGCCCATAGTCCGAGGTCGACATGGCTGTGCCATTCGCCGGTGTTGGCAGTGAAAAATTCGCTCACCACCGGCTTGCCGCTCAACGCCGACAGCGTGACGGGGGTTATGAACTCTTTTCCCGCAGGAGTCATGACCACCTGCACCTCGGCTCCCGCCTTGATGAAGAGCCGGAGCAGGGTGGCTGACTTGTAGGCGGCTATGCCGCCCGATATTCCGAGTATGATATGTTTGCCTTTCATTGTCATTACAGCAGTCCGCTGATATGGCGGTCTACATTATCTTAAACGCATTCTTATGCGGGTTATTACCTGCTTTGTGTTTTCGGCAAATTCGCCTTGCATCATCCAGCTGTAATATCCGGGGTCGGTACGGAACACTTTCTCGACTTCCTCGCCCTTGTATTTGCCGAAATTGAATATTTCCTTGCCCGCCTCGTTGAAGATGATTCGTCCCATAAGGTCGGCGTTCTTGTTCATCGATGAAAATTCCGACAGAAACGCTATGTCGTTTTTAAGCGACGGATAGCGGTCGAGCTGCGCCTTTAGCACCTCGTAAGTGGCGCGGGTGTCGGCGTTTGCCGAATGTGCCTCGGTAAGGTCTTTCCCGCAGTAGAACTTGTAGGCGGCTACAAGTGTGCGCTGTTCCATCTTGTGAAATATATTCTGCACGTCGACAAACTTATGACGCGCAAGGTCGATATTCACTCCCGCGTGGGAAAACTCCTGTACGAGAAGCGGCACATCGAAGCGGTTGGAGTTGAACCCGGCGATGTCGCAGCCGAGAAACACCTGGGCAAGCTCTTTTGCCACCTGCTTGAACGTAGGGCAATCTTTCACGTCATCATCAGTGATATGATGTATGGCGGTCGACTCCGGCGGGATGGGCATTTCGGGGTTTATGCGCAAAGTGCGCTCGATTTCCGCGCCGGAGGGCATCACCTTTATGTAGGAAATCTCTACTATCCTGTCACGCAACACATTGGTGCCGGTAGTCTCGAGATCGAAGAATACTATCGGATTTCTTAGGGCAAGTTCCATTATCGCAATAATTTAGAAGTCGGTGACTGTCATGGGCATGAGGAGCATCAGCAGCTCGTCGCCCTCTTTTTCGTCTGATGGCAGGAACACTCCCGGACGGCTCGGGTCTGACAGCTTGATTACAAGGTCGTCGGTAGAGATGGTGCCTGATATCTCGATAAGATAGGGTGCGCTGAATCCGATTACCATCTCTTTGCCGGTGAAGTCGCAGGGCACTTCCTCTCGCGCGGAAGTACAGAAATTGTTGTCGGTGGCGCGCAGGGTCATTTTGTCGCTCTCGATTTTGAATTTTACCAGTCCGTGACCCTGGTCAACGAATACACCTACACGACGCACGGCGTTGAGGAATGAATGGCGGTCAACTGTTATCACATACGGGTTGTTGGTGGGGATTACGCGGTTGTAATCGGGGAACGAGCCCTTGATAAAGCGGCAGTTGAATTTGTAGGCGGCGCTTTCAAAGGTCACGCTCTTGGGCGATACGGTCACCTTGATTTCGCTTTCCTTGGCAAATACATTCTTGATTACGGTAGCAGGTTTGACAGGGAGGATAAACGAGCCTTCAAATCCCGGCTCGCCCACAGAGTTGCGGTAGCGCACAAGCTTGCGGGTGTCGGTTGCCACGAAAGTGATAGAGTCGGGCTTTATATCCCAGAGGATACCCATCATCTGCGGGCGCAGGTCGTCATTGCCCACGGCGAAAAGCGTGTTGTCGATGCCTTTCAGTATCTGGTCGGCGGGATAGGTGAATTTGAATACACCGTCAGCATCGGTTGTGTCCTCGTTGGAGGGGTACTCGTTGCCGTTGAGCGCAATGAACGCGTAATTACCGTTGTTATATTTGATTTCTACAGAGAGATTGTCATCGTTAATGGTAAATTCCATGCCCTGATCAGGCATCTCCTTAAGCAGGTCGACTATGCGCCGGGCATCTACACAGAACTTTCCTTCGCCTTCTGCATTCATCACCTCAAGACTCGCCACGAGTGTGTTTTCAAGGTCTGATGCCGTGATGGTCAGGGTGTTGTCGTTCAACTCAAACAGGAAGTTGTTGAGTACAGTCAAGGCGTTTTTGGAATTAATCACTTTGCTGACAGCCGATACATAGCTGTAAAGCGTCTTGCTGGAGACATTAAATTTCATGATTATATGATTTGGATTATAAATTTCTATTAACCTACAAAAATAGCAATTTATTCTCACATTCCCCCACAATTCCCCCGATTAATTTCTGCTGCTGTTATCATTCTGACCCTTCGGACTCGTCAGACCTGTCGGACTTGTCTGACAGCCATTGTTGCGATAATTGATTCGGGCACGATACATTTGCTCTTTGATTCCGCCTTGTTCAAGAAACTGATGCTGTTGCCGTTCAATAAGCTTTCGCAGCAGATATGTCGTCTGATTAATCAATGTGATACAGAGGTTACAATATTCCTCTGCATTCAATCGGTCGGCAAATCTGGTCGGAGCCTTTTCAAATTCAGGACTTTTAAGGTATTCTCTTAATTTTATAGTGCGAGGATGCGATTTATTCCATTGGGATAATTTATGTTGTCTCAGGTAATCCTCATAGTCGAGTAAAAGTTCCTCAAGCGAAGCTTTTGCTACGTTTGTTAATTTGATTTCGGTCTCTTTTGACGTCCTTGACGCTTCACTGCCTTCGGCGATGTTTTGTTTACCGCTACGTGCCGCTTGCTCAATTTGATCGCGTGTGCGACTCCCTTGGCGCACGAATTTTTCTGCAAAAATCATAGTGAGGTCAAGGATTATTTCAGATAGGTGAAATGCTTTCAGCTTGCGATAACCACCGGCAGGAGGTAGGAAGGTGTTCATTTGGTAATTATTTTATAGGTTAGGCTTTGGGGTATCCTCCATTTCTCAAAGATACAAATAAATTTCGTGATGCGTGTAAAGGTGGATGGGAATCTTTCTTGCGGTTTCAGTGGCTCTCTTTCAATGGGTAAAAAAGAAAAAAGTCGGGAGGTAATGAATTTTGTCAGAAAAAATGTTATAAATTTGTATTCTAATCGAAAACATGTATATTTTGTCAAAAAGAAAACCATATAGACTGGGTGTGGCATTGAGTGGCGGCGGGGCGCGAGGCTTCGCTCATGTCGGAGCACTCTATGCCATGGAAGAACTTGGCGTTAAGCCCGATATAATCGCCGGAGTAAGTGCCGGCTCGATTGCGGCGTCGCTTTACTGCTCGGGGCTTTCCCCTTTGGAGATAATGAAGCTGTTTTTTACTCAGAAGTTTTCTGATTTTGCCGAAATAAGTGTGCCTAAAGACGGTTTTTTCAAGATGAACGGCTTCAAGGCGTTTCTCAAGAAAAATCTAAAGGTTGAGATGATGGAAGATTGCCCCATACCGCTCGTCATCTGTGCTACCGACCTTGACAACTGTACACCCGTGCAATGGCGTGAAGGGCCGATTACGGAAAAGGTGATGGCGTCATGTGCGATGCCTATTATCTTCAAGCCCGTCAAAATCGACGGCAGGCACTATGTTGACGGAGGAGTGCTCCACAATCTGCCTTCATGGGCACTAAGGGATGAATGTGATTATTTAATAGGAGTGAATGTAAGCCCGGTGTCGAAGCAGAAGACTTACAGCGGCACGATTATTGATGTCGCGTTACGCACCTATCATCTGATGGCGCGTACCAATGCCGTGGGTGACATGAACATGTGTGACCTCGTGGTGTCGACCGATTCGATTGCCGACTTGCGTGTGTTTAACATGAAAGAGAAAGAGCGCATGTTCAAGAGCGGCTATAAATGTGCGAAAGAAGCTTTGCTCAATTCCGGGATAGTGAAAAATAAGTGAATCTAAAATTGACATGATGAACAACGAAAAGACTGTAATCTACCAGATGTTGCCGCGATTGTTCGCCAACATGAACGAGCACTGTGTGCCTAACGGCACCATCGAGCAAAACGGCTCGGGTAAGATGAACGATATAACCTCGACCGTGTTGAGGAAAATAAAAGATCTCGGTGTGACCCATGTATGGTACACCGGTATAATCGAACATTCCAATCAGACTGATTATTCGCGTTACGGGATACGCCGCGACAATCCATACGTTGTAAAAGGAAAGGCAGGCTCGCCCTATGCTATAAAGGATTATTATGATGTCGACCCGGATATAGCTGTAAACGTGAATGACCGCATAGATGAGTTTGAGGCGCTTGTCGACCGTACCCACGACAACGGGCTCGGTGTCATAATAGATTTTGTGCCCAACCACGTGTCACGTCAGTATCTTTCCGATGCCAAGCCACGCGGGGTAGAAGATTTCGGTGTCGGTGACGACCGCAACCGCTTTTTTGAACGCAACAACAATTTCTACTATATACCTCACCAGCTTTTCGCTCCGGCGATTGATCTTGGCGACGGAAAGGATGCCTACGTGGAATTTCCAGCAAAAGCGTCGGGTAATGACTGCTTCACGGCTTTCCCCACTAAAAACGATTGGTATGAGACAATCAAGCTCAATTACGGTATAGACTACGGTGACGGATCGCATCATTTCTATCCGATACCGCGCACATGGTTTCAGATGCTTGACATACTGCTTTATTGGGCGGAAAAGGGTGTCGACGGTTTCCGCTGCGATATGGCACACATGGTGCCAATCGAATTCTGGCAGTGGGCGGTGCCGAATGTAAAAGAACGTCATCCCCACATCATCTTTATCGCCGAGATTTACGATGTGGCTCTATATCGTGACTTTATAAAATATGGCAACTTTGATTATCTGTATGACAAGGTTAATCTTTACGACACGCTGCGCGGCATTCAATGTCATAATGTGTCGGCGGCACAGCTGACGCATTGCTGGCAGACAGTCGACGGCATTGGCGCCAATATGCTCAATTTCCTTGAAAATCATGATGAGCAGCGGTTTGGCTCTAAATTTTATGCCGGTGATCCGTCGCTTGTGATTCCATCGCTTGTGATAAGCGCGTTTTTCAGCACCGGACCGATGATGATTTATGCCGGTCAGGAACTTGGCGAGCAGGCTGTCGACGCCGAGGGCTTCAGCGGCTATGACGGCAGGACCACCATTTTTGACTATTGGAGCATCCCGAGTGTGCGCCGCTGGCTCAACGGCGGCAAATGCAACGATGACCTCCTCACCGGCAATGAACGCTGGCTGCGCGACAAGTACCGTACGATACTGCGCATGTGTAATTCCGAGAAAGCCATATCGTCGGGCAGGTTCTTCGACCTGATGTATGTCAACTACGATAATCCGACTCTGAATCCTCACCGGCAGTATGTGTTCTTGCGAAGCTATGCCGACGAGACTCTTGTGATAGCTGTAAATTTTAGCAACGAGCCGTGTAATCTGAAAATAAATATCCCGGGACATGCGTTTGACGTTCTCAGCCTTCCGAAAGGTGACTGCGTGGCTACCGAGCTGCTTTCCAAGGATATGATGAGGAAAACATTGTCGCCCGACGCCCCGTTTGTCACCGAAGTAGGTCCGAATGATGCAGTCGTGTGGAAGATAAAGCATAAAAATGTATTGTCGCAAGATAAAAAATCTACTGCCGATAGGCGAAATAATATCAAAAAGCGATAACTTTGCACAAAAATTCAAAAACTAAAATTTCTTGCTTAATGTTACCTCCATTTAAGGTCTTTGCCGGAACAAAGTCGCAATATATGGCAGAAGAGATTTGTAAGGATCTCGGTGTCGAGCTTGGCAAAATGAATATCCAGCATTTTGCCGACGGTGAGTTTGAAGTGTCATTCGAGGAGTCGATCCGTGGTTGCGAAGTGTACCTGGTTCAGTCCACATTTCCCAACAGTGACAATCTCATGGAGCTTCTGCTCATGATTGATGCCGCAAAGCGCGCGTCGGCAGCATCGATTATCGCGGTTATGCCATATTTCGGTTGGGCGCGTCAGGACCGTAAGGATAAGCCGCGTGTGTCGATTGCCGCAAAGCTTGTCGCCGATCTGTTAAGTGCTGCAGGTGTTGACCGAGTGATAGCCATGGATCTCCATGCCGATCAGATCCAGGGATTTTTCAATGTTCCCGTCGACCATCTCTATGCGTCATCGGTGTTCATTCCCTATATCGAGTCGCTTCATCTGGAAAACATGGTGATAGCTACTCCCGATGTCGGCGGAGCAAAACGCGCCAACAACTATGCGAAGTATTTTGATGTACCGTTGGTGCTCTGCCACAAGCAAAGAGCCAAGGCTAACGTGGTTGCCTCAATGACCGTCATCGGCGATGTAAAGGATAAGAATGTGATACTTATCGATGATATGGTCGACACAGCCGGAACCATAACAAAGGCTGCCGACCTTATGATGGAAAAGGGCGCGAAGAGCGTTAGAGCGCTTTGTACCCATGCGATTATGAGTGATCCCGCAAGCGACCGTGTCAATGAGAGCGGTATGGTGGAGATTATGTTTACCAACAGTATTCCTTACAAGGGCAACTGCAAGAAATGTACGATACTTTCGGTTGCACGTCTGTTTGCCGACACCATCCGCCGTGTTCACGAAAATCAGTCGATATCTTCACAGTATCTTATCTGATAGAATCATTCTTCAATAAATCATATTCGGGCGTTCCGTCATTGTATAATGTACGGGACGCTTGTTTGTTTTAACTTATTTCACATATTTATTGTCAAATTCACTTAATAATCGGAGGTGTAATATTAAATAGATTTAAGTCGGGCATTTTTGTGATACAACGATTAAAATAATGCGTTATTTTTGCGTCAAAGAGTAAAGCGTTAAAATTTAACAGTGAAAATTTTAAAATTTAACAATTAAGTTACCAATCTTCATATTATGAATTTGTATAGCAAAATCGCATTAATGGCTTGTGGAGTGGCTATGGTAAGCTCCGCAGTGACAGTGGTAGCGGTCAATACATTGACCGAAAAGCAGGATTCATCTGTGTTTGCCATGACTAATGACAGCGCCTCCGCAGGCGCGGTCTATACGGTGGCGCATGGTGTGACTCCACCCACCGATTTCACCCACGCGGCTGAAAGCACCATCAACGGTGTGGTCAGCATAAAGAGCTACGCTACTCCGCGCGGCTATGGCAACGGCTATCAGTCGACGCCTTTCGACATGTTTGATTTCTTCTTCGGCTCGCCCGGTGGAGGCAACCGCCGTCAGCAGCAACCCCAGCAGCGCGAAAAGTCGGAGCAGCAGCTCGGACTTGGTTCAGGCGTGATAATAAGCAAGGATGGCTACATCGTCACCAACAATCACGTGATTGACGGTGCCGAGCGTCTTGAAATCACCCTGAATGACAATCGTACCTTCAATGCCAAGGTTATCGGTACCGACCCGACGACAGATGTGGCATTGATAAAGATAGAGGCTGATGACCTTCCCGTAATACCTATAGGCGATAGCGATGCCCTTAAGGTGGGCGAGTGGGTGCTTGCTGTTGGTAATCCATTCGGGTTTACCTCGACTGTAACCACCGGTATTGTCAGCGCGAAGGCACGAAGCATCTCAAGTGCTACAAACGGAAGGGCGATGGGAATTGAGAGCTACATCCAGACCGATGCCGCCGTTAACCCCGGCAACTCCGGTGGCGCACTCGTGAATATAAACGGGGAGTTGATAGGTATAAACACCGCGATATACTCGCAAACCGGAAACTATGCCGGCTATTCGTTTGCCATCCCTACCTCCATTGTCACCAAGGTAGTGACGGATATCAAGCAGTATGGTGCCGTTCAGAGGGCAGTGCTCGGAGTGATGTTCCGTGAGCTTAATCCGCAGCTTATAAAAGAGAAAGGCATCACTGCCGTGAACGACGGTATTCTTGTGATGGAGCTTGTGGAGCGTGGCGCCGCCATGGAGGCGGGTATTGAAGTTGATGACGTGATTGTCGCTATCGGTGACACTCCGGTTCACAATTCCGCCCAGCTGCAGGAGGCTATCAACAAGTATCGCCCGGGCGACAAAATCAAGGTGAAATATATCCGCGACAACAAAGAGCGTGTAGCCGATGTGACTCTGCGTAACAGTCAGGGCGACACAAAGGTGACCAAGGCTAAGGATGTCACTTCGCTCGGATGCGCGTTCAAGCCGCTTTCCAAGGAGCAGCTTAAGGAACACCAGCTTACATCGGGTGTACAGGTGACCGGACTGCGCGACGGCAAGTTTAAGGAAGCCGGTGTAAAAGATGGATTCATTATCCTCGATATCAACAATGCCCGCGTGAAGAGTCAGGAAGATGTCGAGAAGATATATGAGGCAATCATGAAGAGCAATGACAGCGACAAGGTGATGTTTATCACCGGTATCTACCCGACAGGGCGTAAGGTATATTATGCTGTCGACCTTGCCGATTGATAGAATTGAATTTTATACGTGATATTGACGGGCGCCCTGCATTGCCGGGGTGTCCGTCATGTTTAATGGAATATATTTAATCTTGAAAAAGTATAATATTACAATTATTCCGCCCGTTAATACGTTGTTATATCATAATATCGTATAAAAAACATACCGTCAGAGATGCACTGTTTGAATAAAATTTTGTATCTTTGTACGTTTAAAATCTTGTGTAATAACAGATGAGACAATTAAAAATTACTAAGTCAATCACCAATCGAGAGAGTGCGTCGCTCGATAAATATCTGCAAGAGATTGGTCGTGAGGATCTTATCACTGTAGAAGAGGAGGTGGAGCTTGCCCAGCGTATAAGGCAGGGTGATCAGGTCGCCCTTGAAAAGCTGACCCGCGCTAATTTGCGTTTTGTTGTTTCGGTTGCAAAGCAGTATCAGAATCAGGGTCTCTCCCTGCCGGACCTGATTAATGAAGGTAACCTTGGACTTATCAAGGCAGCGCAGAAGTTTGACGAGACCCGTGGCTTCAAGTTCATTTCCTACGCCGTGTGGTGGATTCGCCAGTCAATCCTTCAGGCACTTGCCGAGCAGTCACGTATTGTGCGTCTTCCGTTGAATCAGGTAGGTTCACTCAATAAGATAGGCAAGGCTCTGTCTAAGTTTGAGCAGGAAAACGAGCGTCGCCCGTCGGCTGAAGAGCTCGCCGATGCGCTTGACGTGCCGGTTGAGAAGATTGCCGATACCCTTAAGGTACAGGGCCGTCACATTTCGGTTGATGCCCCGTTTGTAGAGGGTGAGGATAACAGTCTGCTTGACGTGCTTACCAACGATGACTCTCCGATGGCTGATGCCACTCTTACCCAGGAGTCGCTCTCTAAAGAAGTTGAGCGTGCGCTTCGTCAGCTCCATGAGCGCGAGCGCGAGATTTTAAAGATGTTCTTCGGCATAGGTTGCCAGGAGATGACTCTGGAAGAGATCGGTGCAAAATTTGACTTGACCCGCGAGCGCGTACGCCAGATTAAGGAAAAGGCTATACGTCGGCTTAAAGGACAAAAGAGCAAGTTGCTCAAGACATATCTGGGTTGACGCGATATTCGCCCGGTTTTTCTACCGCGTGGTTGCCTGAGGCAGTCACGCGGCTTTTTATTTGCGGCAGTTGATTTCGATGATGTCGCTCATGCGCTGGGTATAGAGTCGTGACACTCTGGCGTGGTGAGTGCAGCTGTCCATGTCGGGCGATGATGCGAGATGGACACGTTCGATCCCGCCGCTGTTGATGCTGTCGATTGTAATCATGAGTTTCTGGCGTCGCTCTTTTTCTTCATGATTTTCAAAGAGGGTAGGCTGCAGGTGTTCCCTGTCGATTATGCTTGTGGCGGTCACTCCGGCGCGCTTATACCCGTAGCCACGGCGGAATATGGTTTTTAACGCCGCTTTTGCCTCCTTGCAGAGGTCGATTGTGTCATTTGAGGCGGTGTAGAGATTGCGCTGGGCGCAGTTGGAGTATTGTTCGCGGTCGGTGCGGTGACGGTTGGTGGCGATGAACACTGTCAGTTCTGTACAATAAAGCTCTTTGCGACGCAGGCGCTCGGCGACATTTGCCGCAAATCGCGCCACTGCATCCTCCAGTTCCTGATATTCATAAAAATCAGTGGCAAATGTGCGCGATATGGTAAGCGTCTTTTGTGCTGGATGTTCTGTGTCGCTTTCGATGCACCGTTCACCGTTAAGCTCACGCCATGTGCGTTGAAGCATCACATTGTAACGGTCGGTGACGATATTTTCCGGCAGGTCGGCAAACTGCAGCGCATTGGTAATACCATACTCGATAAGACGTTTTGCCAGGCGCGGTCCTATGCCCCATACATCGCCGATGGCTGTAAGGGAGAGAGCCTTACGCGCTTTTTCCCCGGTATCGATTACACACGCCCCCTTGTAGCCCGGATATTTCTTTGCAAATCGCGCCGCCACTTTAGCGAGAGTCCGGTTGGGGGCTATGCCTACCGATACCGGTATGCCGACATCGCGTTTCACTTTTCTTACAAGATTTACCCCGTATTCCGACAGATGTGTCCGGTCGATACTCTCAAGGTCGATAAAAGCTTCGTCGATTGATGATATCTCGATGTCGTCGGCAATCGCGTTGAGCGTCGCCATCACGCGTCGCGACATGTCGCCATACAGGCGGTGATTGCCTGAAAATGACGCTATGTTACATGCCTTTACCGTATCGCGGATTTTGAATACAGGCACACCACGCTTTATGCCGAGTGCTTTTGCCTCGTTGGACATCGCCACCACACACCCGTCGTTATTGCTCAGTACGATTACGGGACGGTTGCGGAGTTCGGGCCGAAACACGCGTTCACACGACACGAAAAAGTTATTGCAGTCAACAAGACCTATCATTGTCTTCTGCGCCTGTTTTTCTTTATGGTGTGCGTGACAATACCCCACACGGTGAAGTCGTCATCCTCTTTGACCTCGATGGGCTGGTAACGGTGGTTGGATGGAAGGAGCAGTATGCGGTGACGCTCTACCTTGAGTCGCTTTACTGTAAACTCCCCGTCGATACAACACACTGCAAGGTCGCCGCTCATCGGTTCGAGCGAACGGTCGATTACCAGTATGTCGCCGTCGTCAATCCCTTCCTCTATCATAGAGTCGCCTGTGACACGCCCGTAGAAAGTCGAGGCGGGATGGCTCACTATCTCGCTGTTGAGGTCGATTGACTCATTTATACGGTCTTGCGCAGGCGACGGGAATCCGGCTTTTATGCCTCCGTCGGCGTATGGCAGACGGAGGGAAGAGGATGCATCGACTGCATATATGGTCAGGTCGCCGGTATTCTGCTGGCTATCGGTCATCTGGCTTTTCTCCCGGCTATTTCTTTAACGCGGATATGAGACTCTCTGTGTCCAGGGTAGCCTGTTCGCCTGTGGTCATGTTTTTCAGCGTCACTTTTCCTTCTGCAAGCTCGCTGTCGCCTATTATCGCCACGTATGGGATGTTGAGCGCATTGGCGTAAGCCATCTGCTTCTTCATCTTGGAGCTGTCGGGATATATTTCAGCGGTGATACCGTTGGCGCGCAGCTGCTTTATTGCCTTCATGGAGGCGAGAGCTTCCTGTTCGCCGAAATTGGTGAATATCACTGTAGTGGATGCCGATGTATCTTCCGGATACAGGTCGAGGGTGTTGAGCACGTCATATATGCGGTCGGCTCCGAATGAGATTCCCACTCCCGACACTCCCGGCATACCGAATACACCGGTAAGGTTGTCGTAGCGGCCTCCTCCGGTGATAGAGCCTATCTGCACATCCTTTGCCTTTACCTCGATGATTGTGCCGGTATAGTAGTTGAGACCGCGCGCGAGCGACACATCAAGGTCAAGTTCGGCACGGAGTCCGAGAGCCATTGTCTCGTTGACCACGTAGCGCAATTCCTCCACGCCTTTTTTGCCGGTTTCCGACGAGGCAAGCACTTCGTCAAGTTTGGCAAGGCGTTCTTCAAGTGTGCCGTCGATGGCAAGAATGGGCTGAAGCGCTTCAATCGCCGCCTCTTCAAGACCGCGCTCACGCAACTCCGCGTTGACATTTTCGATGCCTATCTTGTCAATCTTGTCTATGGCGACAGTAATGTCGACTATCTTGTCGGGCGCACCTATCAGCTCGGCAATTCCGGCAAGCACCTTGCGGTTGTTGAGCTTGATGGCGATATTTATTTTCAGGCGACTGAACACCTCGTCGATAAGCTGAAGCAGCTCGACTTCGTTGACGAGTGAGTCGGAGCCGACAATATCGGCGTCACATTGGTAAAACTCGCGATAACGCCCTTTCTGCGGACGGTCGGCGCGCCACACGGGCTGAATCTGGAATCGTTTAAACGGGAACTGAAGCTCGGCGCGGTGTTGCACGACATAACGCGCAAACGGCACGGTGAGGTCGTAACGCAATCCTTTTTCCGAAAGCTGCGAGGTGAGTTTTCCGGTTGCCTCTCCTTCAAGCAACGCGCGGTCGACCCCGCGCAGGTAATCGCCCGAATTAAGTATCTTGAACAGCAGTTTGTCGCCTTCTTCGCCATATTTGCCCATCAGCGTCGACAGGTTTTCCATCGAGGGGGTTTCTATCTGCTTGAAGCCGAACAGGTGAAATACCTCGCGTATTGTGTCAAATATATAGTTGCGGCGAGCCATCTCGACGGGCGAGAAGTCGCGTGTACCTTTGGGAATCGACGGTTTCTGTGCCATAATGATTTTGCTGATAAATATTATTTTGCAAAGATACGAATAAGTCGAGGGTAATGCAAAATAAGTTATCAGTTATCAGATTTCAGTTATCAGATTTCAGTAGCTGAGGCGGTCTTTAAAGTCGCTAACGACCTTAGGGTCGTTAAAGTCACGCGTAGCTGTAGGGATGTCCGGCAGTCATCATGAAAAAAGGTTGCGCCGACTCTCGGCGCAACCCCCCTTTCAGAGCATAAGCTGATATTTTTAGAGTGCGACTTTGGTGGCTTTTCCGTTCTTGACGCGGATGAAGATTCCGTTTGCCGGATTTTTGACCTCAGTGCCCTGGAGGTTAAAATACCTTTCCTCCGTGCTCGTGCTGTCTTCCTCGATGTTGTCGATGCCGACACTGCCGCTTACGCTGTTTCCTACCACATAGATTGCAGGCTCCGACAGATTTCCGTCGGCATCACGTGCCATGATTATATAGTAGCCTGCGGCCGGTGAGTTATAGGTGTACTCATTGGTATCGCTCAATTTCTGCATGGTGTGGTCTATCCCTTCGGAGTCGGTTACTGTTATGGTTTCAGGAGCGACGGCATGTACGTTGACGTTTGATTGGGCCGTCCCCGTTTTCGAGGGTATGAATAGCCCGTAAAGCGAGCAGCCTTCTCGTGCCATGATCACAAATGATTCCGGTGCCTCCTTGAAGATTGAGCCTTGCTTGATTTTCCCGTCGACAAAGGCTACGGGGGTTGGTGCGGTTTCTTCGTTACGATACCGGACTTCGATAGCGGAGATATAGCATCTATGAGTTACGCCGGCTTCTTTGCCGTTGTCTGATGCCCTCACGAATATATTGTTGGACTTCCGGTTTATGTCGAAGGTCAGAACCTCGTCTTTCTCAATTTTCACCATGGTCATATCCTTATCGGTGACCCTGTCTCCTGAATTGACATCATCCAATGTCGTGGCGCCCACATAAACAGGCTTGTCGTAGTATAGACCGGCATGGACTCTCGCCGAAATTATATCGAGCTGCTCCTCCTTGCTAAATATCAGGACAAGATTACCGGGGCGGCTCTGGTCAAAAGCCCAGCCTCCAGGGGTGAAGCAGTCTGAGAAGGATGCCTGATACTTATATAAGGGTATGTTATGGGGAATGATGATATCTTCCATCTGGAAAGGATAATAATCAAAAGGATATGCCCCCCAATATTTGTCGCCTTTGGAAAACTCGAGGATACCGTCAATTACATCATCCTTGAACACCTTGACATTGAGCCGGTAGGAAACCTCTGCGGCGTTGTATTTGTAATCGCCGGGATAAGATGCGGTGACGGTGCCCGCACCGGGTGCACCGAGTAACGTAAGGTTGCCGTATTCATCGACTTGGGCTACATCCTCCTTCCCTCCGTCGGGTGTAAAGGAGTAGGTAATGCCATCGACAGGCGTTTTTACTTTCGGGACAGGTAGCCTGACATTGTCAAGGTCGGTAAGATATGCCGTCACCTCGCCATTGAAGAGATGCTCGAATTAAAGACCGATATCACGTTTCTTTACGTTGAAGGTCCTTGAAAAAATATCGGAATAAGTATGGAAATTAGTCGCTCTTGAACGGGCATATACCGTGTGTGTACCCGCTTCCTTCATCACGATTCCGGGAGAATTGTACTGTGTGTTGGCATGTTTGTCGTTATCCATTGAATAATAGAGCCACACACCGTTGGTCTCACAACTCAGCCGGAGCGTGTCGCCTACAAAGACATCACCGCCGTCAGGTGTATAAACCACATCTTCCATCTTATCCAGGTCATAGAAGATCCTTATGCGCGTGATTTTGACATAAGCATTGTCACACACTATATAGAAATATTTGTATCCATGCTGCCCTAAAAGGCATACGTCACTCTCCCTGGCATATTGAATCAGCTGCCTTGTGTCGGAGTCATATTTAGGATACGGTTGGTTGGCGCCGTAAAGTGAGTATGTACCGGGGCCTTCGGTTTCTATTTCAACTCTCCTGATAGAACCGGCGAAAGCCTCGACCCATAATACACTTCCTTCTTTATCGCTCATCTCAAAGCAATACTTGCGGCTTTGAGAGGAGAAGCCTACCTTGATGTTTTTGCCCTTATAGATGGAGCGGGTCCATACGGCAGAAGGATTAGGTCCGAGCGGATGTCCTTTTTTGTTGCCGAATTTTGCTTTTGTCGAAGTAATCTCGCAGTCAGTGTAGCCGGTTTCATCGGTAAAGCCTAACTTCTCCATGGTGAGGTCGTCGATTGTCTGGTCCCAATCCTGGTCGCTCCATGAATATGCGTTTAAGAAACATGCCATCATGACGATGAGTGCCGCCATTCTTGACTTAAATGTCCAACGTGGTAATGATTGATTCATTTGCAGGTTATTGTTTTGGTGATATTTGCAAAGATAGCAGAATTTCACAAAAACGTCTATTCACTTGCAATAGACAAATGAATAGACGTTTTGCTTATATCTTTTATATATGATGTCAGATACGGTCGAGCACAGTCTTGATAAGGTCGTGGATGGCTGTCTTGTAGTTGGGGGAGGCTGTGGTGTTGACGCGGTTGGCTATGATTGAGCACACTGTCATGGCACGGTGTCCCATCAGCAGGGCGAGTCCCTGGAGTGGGGCACTCTCCATCTCGTAATTGGTCACGGCGCGTCCTTTGTAGCGGAACGCTTCGATCATCTTGTTGAGGTCGGGATTGGCGAGTGGCAGGCGTAGCTCACGACCTTGCGGACCGTAGAATCCTACGGCACTTATGGTGCAACCGCGCACCATGTCGTCACCGCCTATCTGCTCTACCAGGTCGCTGTCGGCTTTCACCACGTAGGGGGCGGCGAGCAGGCTGCTCCAGTTGACCGCCTCGCAAAATGCGCGCTCGAAGTCAAGGTCGGCGACACGGTTACGCCCCGCATAATAATTGAGTACGCCGTCAAAGCCTATCGAGTGTTCGGCTATGACGGGAGTACCGAGTATAAGCTCCGGTTGCAACGCTCCCGAGGTGCCGATTCTTACAAGGGTGAGGGTGCGGTGTTCGGGTTTTACCTCGCGGGTTTCGAAGTCGACATTAGCAAGTGCGTCAAGTTCGTTGATTACGATGTCGATGTTGTCGGGGCCGATTCCGTGGCTCAGACACATTATGGGTTTTCCTTTATATGTGCCTCCGATAGTGTGAAACTCGCGTGACGACACTTCAAATGTGCGTGTGTCAAAAAATGATGCCACCATGTCGACGCGTCCGGGGTCGCCGACAAGAATTATGCGGTCGCAGAGCTGCGAGGGGAGTAGGTGAAGATGAAATATGGAGCCGTCGGGGTTGATGATCATTTCTGATGATTTGATGTGTCGTTTATCCATGTCTATTGAATTTGGGGTTATCTTATATAAAAACGCTGAAACGGGTCAACGGGTTGCGGTCATTTTCTCTTTTCTCTGTGCAATTTCTCTTTTTTGTTGAGAATTTTCCCTTTCCCCATTGATTCCGTTTCGCGAATTTACTAAATTTGTAAAAAAATTTTTGTACAGATTTAATAAATAAAGGTTAATTAAAGAACAAAAGGAATCATGAAAAAACAGTTGTTATCACTTTTGGTGTGTAGTTTCTTTTCTCCTTTTTGTATGTCGGCTGCCGGTTATGTCAAGACTGCCGAGGGAATAAGGGTTACAGTTGATTCAGTGGAGGTGGATGTACAGTATTATACACCATCTACCGTAAGGATTGTGAAGCTGCCTGCCGGTGTTTCCTCCGTGGGAGAAAGCTACTCGGTTGTGAAATCTCCGGCTACCGTTGATTTTACCGTAAAGGAGAGTGGAAGGAATGTGAGGTTGCAGTCGTCGGGACTGCGTGTCGATGTCAATACTGTCACCGGCGATGTCTCGTTTTATAAGCCAGCGGGCGGCTTGCTGCTGACCGAGCAGGGCATGTCGATGACCGTGACCGATGATGCCGGGGAGAAGGCATACAAGGTGAAACAGGGTTTCCGCCTTGACAAGGATGAGCCTGTCTACGGTCTCGGCAATCTTGAAAACGGCAATCTTTCGCAGCGCGGGGTCAACCGCAAGCTGATGCCGGGAAATATTGAAGACGGTATTCCCGTGTTTGTATCCGTGAAGGGGTACGGGGTGATATGGGACAATTATTCGCCCACCGACTTCATCGACAATGGTCGCGAGACAGCGTTTGAGTCGGAGGTGGCGCAAGGCATTGACTATTATTTCATATATGGCAAAAACATGGATGGTGTCGTCGCCGGTATGCGTCATTTGACAGGCGATGTGCCGATGTTCCCGCTCTGGACCTACGGCTTTTGGCAGAGCAGGGAGCGCTATAAGTCGCAGGATGAGATTACCGGGGTGGTCAACAAATACCGCGAGATAGGAGTTCCCCTCGACGGTATAATCCAGGACTGGCAGTATTGGGGCGACAATTACCTGTGGAATGCCATGGAGTTCATGAGTCCCGAGTTTACCGATCCGCAGAAGATGATGGACGACATTCACGGTCAGAATGCGAGGATGATTATATCGATATGGTCGTCGTTTGGTCCGCAGACAAAGCCTTATCGCGAGCTTGCCGAAAAGGGCTTGCTTTTCAACTTCGAGACATGGCCTCAGTCGGGTATCTCCTATATGTGGCCTCCGCGCATGGACTATCCTTCGGGTGTAAGAGTTTATGACGCATATAGCCCCGAGGCGCGCGACATATACTGGAAAAATCTCAGCCGCCTGCATGATTTCGGTATCGACGGCTGGTGGATGGACTCTACCGAGCCTGACCATTTCAACCCTTCGAAAGAAGATTTCGACACGCCTACCTATCTGGGTTCTTTCCGCAAGGTGAGAAACGCCTATCCGCTGATGACTGTCGGCGGTGTATATGACCATCAGCGGGCTGTTGACTCCACAAAGCGAGTGTTTATCCTTACGCGCTCCGGCTATACCGGGCAGCAGCGTTACGGATGCAACGTGTGGACCGGTGATGTCACCTCGAGCTGGCAGAATCTCCGCAATCAGGTGCCGGCGATGCTTAATTTCTCTTTGACCGGCAACCCGAATGTCAACAGTGACCTCGGCGGATTTTTCTGCAGCGCCTATAATAATGCCGGACCTAATTCGGCAGTGAAGAATCCTCTCTTTCAGGAACTGTTTGTAAGATGGATGCAGATGGGCGTGTTTACTCCGATGATGCGCAGTCACGGTGCCGACATCAAGCGTGAGATATATTATTTCGGAGAGAAAGGAGAGCCTGTGTTTGATGCCGTTGCCGACGCCATACGTCTGCGCTATGCCTTGCTCCCGTATATCTATTCGACTTCTTGGAACATGACATCGCGTGGCGGAAGCATGATGAAGGCACTCCCCATGGACTTCCCGCACGATAAGAAGGTGTGGAACATGACCGACGAGTATATGTTTGGCGACAACCTGCTTGTGGCGCCTGTGCTTGAGGCTTATTACACCCCCGAGCTTGTCACCACTACCGATGAGAATACCGGTTGGGACCGTAAGGAGAAATTTGACATCGCCACCGATGCTGCCGTGGATTTCCTTAAGCCGGTGAAAGCTCCGGTATATCTTCCCGCAGGCACGGCATGGTGGGATTTCGAGACCGGTGAAAAGTTTACCGGTGGCAAGACTATAGAGAAGGAGGCGGTTATCGGCACTATCCCCGTATATGTCAAGGCTGGCTCGATTCTGCCACTGGGTCCCGATGTGCAGTATGCCGAGGAAAAACCGTGGGATAACCTTGAAGTACGCGTGTATCCCGGTGCCGACGGCTCGTTCACGCTCTACGAGGATGAGGGCGACAACTATAATTACGAGAAAGGTCAGTACAGCGAGATTGAGTTCAAGTGGAATGACAAGAAGCGTGAGCTGACTGTAGGTGACCGTCGCGGCTCGTTCCCCGGAATGATTGCCGCTCGTACATTCCGCGTGAAAGTCGCAGGCAGCGACAAGGAAGCTGCCGTCACATACACCGGCAAAGCCGTCACAACCAAGCTATAAAATATTCCCCGCCACGGGATATATCTTGTTAGCTGCCAATATTACAATACCTTTTTGCTGTTTACAGCAAAAAGGTATTGTAATATTGGGGAGGATTGATTGGCTGTTTGATATAAATAGTTTAAATTTGCAGAATCCGCCGGTAATGTCAAAGAGTTGACACCGGTGGTGGACATATTTTTAAGAAAGCGTTTCGTGCTTTATCCTTTCACGGAAAATTCGCCAAAATTTTTAAACAAAGAAAGGAGAGCGGTCTTGAACGCTCATGCGTGTTTATGCCCATCCCTCACGCAGGGATATCGAGGATAGACATGGCGTGGGGTGGGCTGTTTATTTCTTTGTTGGGCGTTTGGCGATGCCTCCGTGAAGATAAACTGAACTATTGCCCTGCGCTTTTTATTTGCAATGGATTAAACACCGTTTCGGGGGTATTGACGGTAAAATGTGACCATGAGAAAAGGTTTATTTAGTGCTACTTTTTTGTTTATGACAGTCACCGGTTTTGCTCAGAACGGAGTCGTGACTGTGGATGTGGAAACCCCGGGTACTTTGTCAGAACGAGTCCTGGATCTTGATGTGACGCGTATAAAGTCGTTAACAGTGACCGGAAACCTTAACGGTAGCGATATCGCTTATCTTAATAGCGGTACGGGTAAAATGTCGGGAGTGGAAACGCTTGACATTTCAAATATAAAACTTGTCTCCGGTGATGAGCCGTACGCTACGGTGGTAATTGCCCGCTCGGATATAGGTATGGGTAAAACCACGGCGATATTTTATATAGGGGATGTTTATTCAGAAACGAGTGATAGTCAGAATACGGGATTGGGAGGAGTCAATATTACCAAATATATTCATACAAATGACCTTTCCGGCGCGTTTGCCTATTCAAAGTCGAGCGACTCATCGTGCTCTATAAAAGAAGTGATACTGCCACGTTCTCTTCCGAGAATAGGTGACTATATGTTTAAGTCAAACACTTATATCGAGCGCATCGGGATTCCATCTGGCGTGACGGAGATAGGGAAGGCTGCCTTTGAAGCTGCTTCATCCCTGACATCCGTCAATCTGCCCGATGGTGTGAAGATTGTAGATGACTATGCGTTTTCGCGTTCCGGGTTAGCACAGATAGACTTGCCTGAATCTTTGACGGTCATTGGTGCAGAGGCGTTCAGGGAAACGAAGCTTACCGTTGAACTCGATTTTTCAAATGTCGAGAGGCTCGGAATGTGGGCATTTTGGAATGTGAAAATCAGTGGTACGCTCAATCTTGGAAAACTCACCGAAATCCCCGATGGCGCTTTTACCGGTGGTGATTATGACAAGGTGATATTTTCTGACAATCTTGTAGCGATTGGAGAGGGTGCCTTTGCTAATTCCAAATTAACCGATGTGACATTGCCTGCGTCATTGACCTCAATATGTGCCAATTCATTCCAAGATACACCTTGGTATAGCTCGCTAAAAGGAGCTGATGACGGCATAATATATATCAACGATATTGCTTTAGCTCCAACCCAAAATGTGAAAATCGTAGATGGGCTACTTGCCATAAAAGATGGAACACGCTCAATAGCAAGCGGTAATTGGAATATCAATGACGGTAATACCGGTATAAGTACCTTGGTGACGCGGCTTGAACTACCGTCGACATTAGAGACTATAGGGGATGAGGTGTTTAGTGGCTTTGAAAAACTTGGCGATATCACACTTCCGGACGGTCTCGCGTATATCGGTGACCGTGCATTCAACGGGTGTAAATCACTATGGTTTGAGAATCTACCTTCTTCGGTTTTGAATATCGGCGAAGAAGCGTTCAATGGGTGCAAATCGTTGACCCAGATTGCTTTGAGCGAAAATGTGAAAAGCGTGGGAAACAATGCGTTTTATGGTTGTTCAGGAATATCATTGGTAAAAATATTCGCAAGTGATTTGCGTGGCTCGGGAATTCTTGGCTTTGGTAGCGAAGCCCTTGACCGCGTAGTAATAGGCGGAAAGGTACAATATTTGCCGGAAGAATCATTTTTTAATTCGACAAATTTGAGAAAAGTCGAATTTGAACCGCGAGACCCGGCAACTCCTCTGTTCATAGGCGGTTATTGCTTCTCTAATTGTGGAAAAGCTCAGTTTGTAAACTTTCCGGAACGAATCGACTCAATCGCTGACTATGCTTTTTCGGATTGTGCCGCTTTATCCGGAAGTATGATGTTGACTGATACGCGCCATATAGGATATCGGTCATTCATCGGTTGTTCGTCATTGACGGAAGTTGCACTGCCTGAATCGGTGGAGTATATCGGTGAAGAGGCATTCGGTCGATGTGGAAACTTGCAGAGAGTAGAGTATAATTGTATATCGGCGACAACCGGGACTGTGTTCCGGGAATGTGACATTCTTGCCGCAGTTAAAATTGGTAAAAATGTGGAAAAACTCGGAGATGGTCTGTTCAGCACCTTAAGCTCGTTGAATTCAGTTGAGTTTGAAGCCAATGGTATTGAAAATGATTCTGAAATTCCGTCTTCGTTTGAAATCGGTCAGCACTGTTTTTCTGCGTCAGGATTTAAAAAGATTGAATTGCCACGTAATACTACAGTCATAGGAGATTATGCTTTTGCCGACGGAAAGTTTGCCGAAATCACTTTGCCCGCCATGATAAAGTATCTTGGGAAAGAGATGTTTAGTTCAAGCCGCGTAAAAAATATTACAATATTGGCTGAAGAAGTTCCTGAAGCAGGAGGTAATCTTTGGTATAGCGACGAGGAAGCACAGTCAGTGGTTTTCCATGTCCCGGCACGACTGATAAATGACTATCGCGGTGCTGAAATATGGAAAAACTATCATTATGAACCGATTGAGAAACTTGTTGAAAAAATCGAGATTTCATCATCTTCGGTTACACTTGAAGAAGGGTCGACACTGACTCTCTCAGTCACTGTATCTCCCGCGGATGCAGACAATCAGGACGTCGCGTGGAAGTCTGATAATGAAGATGTCGTGACGGTGGATAATAACGGTGTTGTGACGGCAGTTGCTCCCGGTACTGCTACGGTCACGGTATCGACTCTTGACGGCAGCAATCTGTCGGCGAACTGTGTGATTACCGTGGTTAAGCCGGTCGTACTTGTTGAGAGCATCACCCTTGATGTCACAGAAGCGACCATGAATGTCGGCGATACGATGATACTTACGGCGACGGTATTGCCGGAGGATGCTGATAACCGCGAAGTGACATGGATTTCCGGAAATGAAGATGTCGTGACGGTGGATAATAACGGTGTGGTGACGGCAGTTGCTCCCGGTATTACGACGGTCACGGTATCGACACTTGACGGCAGCAATCTGTCGGCGACATGTAATATTACGGTTGAGTCTAAAACCGGCGGCGTGGATGCTGTAGGCGCGGAAAGTATCAATGTAATCGCACGTGATGGCGTGATAATTATCTCCGGCACATCAGAAGAAGTATTCATATACAGCATGACAGGCATGTTGATACGTCGCACCGATAAGCGCAGAATCGAAGGTCTGGTATCAGGATGCTATTTCGTGTTTGTCGGCGGTCAGTCATTCAAGGTTGTGATATAAACTCAAGACGCTACGTAAAAGATGGGGTTGTGTCAGAATCTTGATACAACCCCTTTGTATTTAAAGGATTATGCGCTTGATTTTGCCGCTGTCGGTGCGCGCGAAGCGGGGGACTGTGATGATTTGTTTCGGTACGCTGTAGCGGTCGAGTTTCTGATATAGAAGTGACATGAGCCTCTCTTTGTCAACCGACATTGACTCGATGTATAGCACCGCCTCTTCCCCCCAGCGTTCACTTTTGCACCCGATGATATAGAACGGCGCGTCAATGATGGCGCTGAGCTGTCGCTCGATTTCTTCGGGATGCAGTTTGATGCCCCCGGAGTTAATCACATTGTCATATCGCCCTATCCAGCGGAAATGATGCTCATCGATGAGGTCGATGCTGTCATTGGTGACCAACCGGCGGAAAGAAAACTCCGGAGCGTCAATCACGAGACATCCCCGGTTGTCGGCTGACGCACTTATCCCCGGGAGCATGGTGTAAATGCCGTCGCCGGAAGTGATGTCGCGCAACGCCACATGGCTGCAGGTCTCGGTCATCCCGTAGGAAGCCCACGCTTTTATGCCGGTACGTGATATTTTTGACTCCTCCTCGCCGGAGAGCGGGGCGCCACCGATGAGCACGTTTTTAATATTGCCGATATACGGGCTTGACAGCAATCCGTCAAGTTGTGCCGGCACTAGCGGCACAAGGTCGAGTGTGCCGTAATCAATTTTCGCCGGATATGACGACGGACGTTCTACAAATAGCCGAGCGCCGCTTATGAGCGCCCTTACAATCATCATTTTGCCCGCTATATATGATGGGGAGAGGGGCAGAAGCATACTCGACCCCGAGTCTATGCCGAAAAACCGGCAGGTTGCGATTGCCGATTTTTTCATGTCATCCTTGAGAAGCCTGATTTCTTTGGGCTTTCCTGTCGAGCCTGAAGTATGTGCCGTGACATAAGGTTGTGGCGAGCACCACTCTTTCAGGAACTCATCGGCGAGTCCTTCCGGGTCATGTATCAGCTGCGCCATTGGAGTTGCGGTAATATCCATTTCCCTTCAGGGTTATAGCGTACCACGTCGCGCACTTGCATGAGCGGCGAGTGTATATTGTTGATATACAGCTTTCCTGTGCCGAGACCTTGCGGCATAGTCGTGTCTTTGGTCGACACCCATTGGGCTATCGCGTTGAGTCCTATGTCGGATTCAAGCGCTGACGTAGCCCACCAGCCGATATCGTGTTTCCAGGCAAGGTCGATCCATTCGTCAGCCGACCTGAATCCGCCGCATAGTGATGGTTTCAGTATGATATACTGCGGACGGATGGTGGCAAGTAAATCTTCTTTTCTCCGGTGGTCCATGCAGCCGATGAGCTCTTCATCCAGAGCCACCGGTATCGGGCTTTCCCGGCATATACGCGCCATCTCCTCCCACTGTTGCTGTCGGATAGGCTGCTCTATGGAATGGATGGCATATTGTGACAGCTTTTCAAGACGCGACATGGCGTTTGCAGGCGTGAAAGCCCCGTTTGCATCGAGACGAAGCTCCAGCCTGTCAGGTGTGAAGCGATTACGGATATAGCTGAGAAGGCGCAGCTCCTCATCAAAATCTATACCGCCGATTTTGAGCTTCACGCAACGGAATCCGTTGTGTAGTTTCTCGTCGATGCGCGACAGCATTTCTTCGGCGCTCCCCATCCATATCAGCCCGTTTATGGCGATTTCGCTTCTGCCTTCGCTCCAGATGGAAGGGTAGGGATGAAACGGGTCGCCGCTTACAAGACCGGCAATCGCTGTCTCCACTCCGAATCGGAGCGAGGTCAGGGGTGGCACGTCAATTTCATCTATTGACGTGGCTTTGGAGATATGCCGGCATGTCTCTTTAAGGATATCCTCGTAATCGGGGCGGTCGTCATCGCCCAGTCCGCGGAAAAGCGCACATTCGCCTATGCCGAATCTTTCTTCGGCATCATCCCATACACGTATATAATATGTGTGACGCTCGGTGAGAGTGTCGCGCGACGTAACCGCCTTGTTTTTGAAAAGCAAGGTGTAAGGGGCATATTCCGCTCTCATTATCAGCCCGGGAACTTGGGGAATTGCGAGAAATCGGGATCGCGTTTTTCGAGGAATGCGTTTTTGCCTTCCTGCGCCTCTGCCATTAGGTAATACATCAGGGTAGCGTCACCGGCAAATTCCATCATGCCGCGTTGCCCGTCAAGCTCGGCATTCATCGCGCGCTTGATCATCCTTATTGCCATCGGACTGCGCTTTAGTATCGTCTCACACCATTCCACGGTCTCGTCCTCAAGACGTTCAAGAGGCACCACTTTGTTTACCATTCCCATTTCTTCGGCTTCTTTAGCCGTATATTGACGGCAGAGAAACCATATTTCGCGGGCTTTCTTCTGACCGACACATCGCGCGAGATAGGAAGACCCGAATCCGGCATCAAAGCTTCCCACCTTGGGACCGGTCTGTCCGAAACGCGCGTTCTCGGAAGCTATGGTAAGGTCGCACACTACCTGCAGCACATTCCCGCCACCTATGGCGTAACCGTTGACCATCGCTATGACAGGTTTGGGGATGGAGCGTATCGCCTTGTGCAGGTCAAGTACATTAAGACGCGGCACACCGTTTTCATCGATATAGCCCCCTATGCCTTTCACTTTCTGGTCACCGCCCGAGCAGAATGCCTTGTCGCCTGTACCCGTAAGCACTACCACTCCTATATCGGCTCTTTCACGACAGATTGCCATCGCGTCAAGCATCTCGAAATTGGTCTGCGGGCGGAATGCGTTATATACCTGCGGACGGTTGATTGTGATTTTCGCTATACCTCCATACTGTTGAAACAGTATGTCTTCATATTCTTTTATCGTTTTCCAATCTCTCATAACACATATTTTTATGCAAATATAGTTACAATAAATCTCACTTTGTCGTGAACAATGGCATTTTTGGCTGAAAAAAGGCTGTATTTTAGCTTTGTAACAAGTATTATAATGAGATGTAATAAATATGTAATCTGATTTGTTATATCTAATGCATTGTAAATCATATAAATGTAAATTAACAATAGTTAAATATTTGGTTTTAATGAAAATAATTACGAAAATCTATTGCTGTTTTAAAATATATTACTACATTTGCTGTGTAATCAATTTGTAACACGTTTGTGAATTGATTGCAATAAATAAAACGGCAACTATTTACATTTAAAATTATCTATTATGGGTTCTTCTAATTTTCAAACCAAACTTTTAGGATTGCAAAGCAATCTTCTTAACTTCGCGTATCTTCTTACATCCAATCGCGACGACGCTTACGACTTGCTCCAGGACACAACTCTCAAGGCTCTTGACAATGAAGACAAATATGTCGACAATGTGAATTTCAAGGGCTGGGTGTTTACAATAATGCGCAACATCTTTATCAACAATTACCGTAAGGTGGTGCGTTCAGCCACTATCATCGACCAGACTGAGGATCTCTATCATCTGAATCTCCCGCAAGATTCCGGTTTCGAGACCCCCGAGGGATCTGTGGCAGCAAAAGAAATCACTGCGGCTATAAACTCATTCAGCGATGACTATCGTATCCCCTTCTCAATGCACGTTGCAGGATACAAGTATAATGAGATAGCCGAGAAAATGAATCTTCCGCTCGGCACTGTTAAGAGCCGAATCTTCTTCGCCCGTCAGCGCCTCCAGCAGACTCTCAAGGATTATCGTTAACCGGCGGAGTCCTACCGATTAACCCGAATAGATTAAATTCTTAAAGGGGATGTATCGCTATCTTGATACATCCTCTTTTTATATTGTCTCTTTTAGGCAAGAGACTCGCAAAAAAAGCGGCGGAGCCATGTCACACGACATAACTCCGCCTGTAATATTTATGAGAACCAATTTATGCGTTCTTTACCTTCTCAACGACTGCCTTGAAAGCGGCGGGGTTGTTGAGGGCGAGGTCGGCAAGCACCTTGCGGTTGATCTCTATGCCTGACTTATGGATAAGACCCATAAGCTTGGAGTAAGAGAGGTTTTCCTCGCGGGCTGCAGCGTTGATACGCTGAATCCACAATGCGCGGAAATTGTGCTTTTTATCTTTGCGGTCACGGTAAGCGTAGGTAAGACCTTTTTCCCAAGTATTTTTGGCAACGGTCCACACATTCTTACGGGCACCATAGTAACCACGGGTGAGTTTTAAGATTTTCTTTCGGCGTGCTCTTGAAGCAACATGATTTACTGATCTTGGCATTTTAGTAATGATTTTTGAATGTCAGCGGCTTGTCTTGCTCTTTATTGCTGTGCATTCGGTTAATAAAAAGATTATAAAATCACGAATTAAAAAACAGTGAAACCTTTACGTTACAGTGCAAGCAGATCTCTTACTTCGCGTTCGTCAACCTTGGCTACTGTGCCGAAGTGAGTGAGGTTTCTCTTTTGCTTCTTGGTCTTCTTTGTCAAGATGTGACTTTTAAAGGCATGTTTTCTTTTGATTTTTCCTGATCCGGTAAGGGCGAACCTCTTTTTGGCACCGGAATTAGTCTTTACCTTTGGCATTGTTTTAATTTTTAATTAATTCGAGTTATATAATTACCTGGCCGGCAAGCCGGTCAATATTATTTCTTTTTCGGCGAGAGCATGATAGTCATCCTCTTTCCTTCAAGCACCGGCATCTGTTCCAGTTTCCCTATCTCCTCAAGGTCGTTGGCGAAACGGAGAAGAAGAACCTCTCCCTGCTCCTTGAAAAGGATTGAACGGCCGCGGAAAAATACGTATGCCTTTACCTTGGCGCCTTCTTTAAGGAATCCTTGCGCATGCTTGAGCTTGAAATTGTAGTCATGGTCATCAGTCTGAGGTCCGAATCGAATCTCCTTGACCACTACCTTGGTCGACTTAGCCTTCTGTTCCTTCAGGCGTTTTTTCTGCTGATACAGGAATTTCTGATAGTCGAGTATCTTGCAGACGGGAGGAGCCGCATTGGGAGAAATCTCAATCAAGTCAAGTCCCTGCTCTTCGGCAAGTCTGAGCGCTTCATGAGTCGAGTAGATGCCTGGCTCTACGTTGTCGCCTACGAGTCTTACCTCGCGGGCACGTATGCGCTCATTTATTGCGTAAGGATCTTTTTCTTTCTGCGGTCCTCTCCGCACATTGCCGCGTTGCGGCCCCTGATTACCGGGTCTGTTGTCCATTCAGTAGTGTTATTGATTTACCATTTTGTTGACCTCATCAGTCAAATATTCTGCAAAGGTAGCAATTTTCATCGTACCTTTATCACCTTCGCCCTGTTTTCTTACAGAAACTTCACCGTTTTCCGCTTCTTTTTCTCCTACGATGAGAAGATAGGGGATGCGCTTAAGCTCATTGTCGCGGATTTTCTTGCCGATTTTCTCGTTTCTGTCATCCACGATTGTGCGCACATCGGCGATGTTAAGTTCGCGCGCTACCTTGTGGGCATAGTCGTTGAACTTTTCGCTGATAGGAAGCACTACAGCCTGGTCGGGTACAAGCCAAAGCGGGAAGCGACCGGCGGTGTGTTCCAGCAACACTGCTACAAAGCGCTCGAGTGAGCCGAACGGCGCACGGTGAATCATCACCGGGCGGTGTTTCTGGTTGTCGGCTCCGGTATATTCCAGCTGGAAGCGTTCAGGCAGGTTGTAGTCTACCTGGATTGTGCCGAGCTGCCAGCGGCGGCCGATGGCGTCTTTTACCATGAAGTCGAGCTTCGGACCGTAGAATGCTGCCTCGCCGAGTTCGGTGCGCGCTTTCAGTCCTTTTTCCTCGCAGGCTTCGATGATTGCCTGTTCGGCAAGATGCCAGTTTTCGTCAGAGCCGATATATTTTTCTTTATGGTTGGGGTCACGCAGTGAAATCTGTGCCTCGTAGTTGTCAAACTTCAATGCCTTGAAGATATACAGGATGATATCCATTACTTTGAGGAACTCATCTTTTATTTGGTCGGGCGCACAGAAGATGTGGGCATCGTCCTGAGTAAATCCGCGTACACGGGTAAGTCCGTGAAGCTCACCGCTCTGCTCGTAACGATACACGGTGCCAAACTCGGCAAGACGCATCGGCAGTTCACGGTAAGAACGGGGATATGCCTTGAATATCTCGCAGTGGTGAGGGCAGTTCATCGGTTTCAGCATGTATTCCTCGCCCTCTTCGGGGGTGTGGATTGGCTGGAACGAGTCTTTGCCGTATTTTGCGTAGTGACCGGAAGTCACATATAGATTCTTGTTACCGATATGCGGGGTGATTACCTGAAGATAACCGTACTGCTTCTGGATTTTGCGCAGGAATTGCTCAAGACGGTCGCGGAGAGCGGCGCCTTTCGGAAGCCACAAGGGGAGTCCGGCACCTACGTTTGACGAGAAAGCAAACAGTTCCATCTCTTTTCCGAGCTTGCGGTGGTCGCGTTTCTTCGCCTCTTCGAGAAGCACAAGATACTCGTCAAGCATCTTTTTCTTCGGGAAAGTGATACCGTAAACGCGTACAAGCTGATTACGCTTTTCATCGCCACGCCAATATGCGCCTGCAAGAGAGGTGATCTTCACTGCCTTTATCGGGGCGGTGTTGGGTATATGCGGACCACGGCAAAGGTCGGTGAAATTTCCCTGGGTATAGGTGGTGATGTGACCGTCTTCAAGCTCGCTGATAAGCTCACACTTGTACTCTTCGTTGCGGTCACCAAACATTTTGAGCGCATCAGCTTTCGAGATGTCAGCTCTTACGATCGGTTCCTTCTTCTGGGCAAGCTCAAGCATCTTCTTCTCGATGGTGGGGAAGTCTGCGGCAGTGATGGTGTGTCCGTTAGTGTCGATGTCGTAATAGAAACCGTTCTCGATAGCCGGACCGATACCGAATTTCACACCGGGATAAAGCTCCTGAAGCGCTTCAGCGAGAAGGTGGGCGGAACTGTGCCAGAAAGCATGTTTGCCTTCCGGGTCATCCCACTTGAAAAGTTTGATTTCGGCATCTGCGTTTATGGGGCGGCTTATGTCCCAATCCTCACCATTGACTGTGGCGGCAAGTATATCCTGCGCCAGACGGGTGCTTATGCTTTCGGCAATCTGCAGGGGTGTAACGCCCTCTTCGTATTGCCGTGTGCTTTTGTCGGGAAATGTAATCGTAATCATTTTATATTATTTTAGGCATTTGCTGATAAGGCGCAATTCTCCCTATCGGGCAAAAACGACTGCAAATTTACGCAAATATTTCAAAATCACAAATAAAAACACCAAAACGCCTGATGTGAATAAATGTTAATCAATCTATCAGTCGAGGTCTAATCTGCGCCTCTCCGTCTCAATCGTTTTCTTTATGTTTGATCCGAGATACTTGCCCTTGAAAGTGCGGTGCCATGTCGCGCCGCATTCGGAGCACCGGAAATTATGAACGTCGTGTTGGTAAAAATCCGCACGTTTTGTGTGGGTATGTTTCTTCTCGATATTGTCGCCGTCGATATTGATTTCATCGTCATGACTTTGGCTGTTATCGGTGGTTATACCGCCGAAAGTGATGCCGTCAAGGGAGGTGCCGTCGACAGCGTGACATTCCGGACACTTGAATGCCTGGTCGTAGAATAGCCCGGCGCCGTAGACACATGCGAGTACAATTACTAAAATCGGACCGAATATCGACAGGTATGTCATCGACAAAGCACCAAGAGGGAATGCGGCAGCTACAAGATTGATAAACAGCAGCGCTGTCGTGCCCCAGCGCCCTATGGCGCGGTCATATATGAGCATATTGTTTACTCGCGGGAGCGCGAAAAAGAATATCCATACTGTCACCGCGATATTTGCCGGCACTGCGATGATGGCAAATATCGGATTTATAAGGACAGGAGTGGTCACGGCATTAGGAAGTGTGTAGAAAGCTATTGCCGAAGCTATCCACACAAGCGGGCTGTAACGGTTGTAGCGTTCTCCGAAGCCGGTGAATCCTTTATGCCATCTGCGGTATTTGCGCCATACATAGATGCCGGTGATGATGGCGAAGATTACGGATAGCATCGCGAATATATAAGCTAATGACGTGCCGACTTTTTCCACGCCACGATTGATACGCTCCTGTACCGACATGCGTGCCTCTTCCGGCTGAGTGCCTGAGTCACGTATCTGTTGGAAATGTGTAATCTCGGCTGCCGTTTTATCCGTTTCATTTCCGACATATTCGATATGACGTTCAACCCATTCCTCGCGATTGAAAAATTCGTGAGTATAGGCTTTCAGCCAGTTGCCGTATTTGTCGGTCTTGTCCTCGCTGTAAGGATAGTGGAACTTTTCAAATCCATCGAGGAATATCCGCTCAAGTTGCGGATAATATATTTTCTCGCCGGAGTAGTCGGCTTGTACAGTGTCGGTATCGGTACGCATCGGAAGCCATTTGCCTGACCCGTATTCTTTCGGTTCGTATGTCATTTCAGTCGACCAGGCGAGACATGCGGAGTCCGGTGCCCACCACGCGGTAAGAATCCTTGTTTGGGGATGGCTTTTACGGGTGTCTGCTTTGTATTTGCGCACGATGGTTATTTTTGCTACTTGTGGACTTTCCGGTGTCACTGACCAGAAATCTACCGGCGGAGCGGCATGGAGTGCCATGAATGTGGCACACATTGACAGAATCAGAATTGCGCACCTTGCTGAAATGTTGGTTCGGAGAGTCATTTTTTGTGTCATGGTCGGTCTATTACTATTATATATTATATCTATTACTATTATATATTATATATGTGTAAAATTTATTTTGTTTTCAAAGCGGAGAATGTGGCTTTACGCCGCAGATAGTAGGCTGAAATGATGTTGGGTGTTGAGGGCAGGAGGTTTGTATCGGGATGTTCGGTATATCGTCGAGCCATCTTCCTGAAATCCCGGTGGGCGCGGATTACGGCGGTTGCATTTTTGAAGTCGAATGAGGCTACAAACTTACCCCAGGCGGCGGTGTCATATAGTCGGCGTATAAACAGGCGACGCTTGCGGCATGAGTCAGGCAGGTTTTTGTGAAGCAGCAGAAGGTTATTGCGGAAATTCAGGTAGGTCTTGCGCGGATTGGATGCGGGAAGGGTGCCGCCGCCAAGATGATAGATTACGCTCTGCGGTACTGCCTCGATTTTGTAGCCGGCGAGTTTTATGCGCCAGCATAGGTCTATTTCTTCCATGTGGGCGAAAAAGTCGGCGTCAAGTCCCCCGACGGTCTCATAAATCGCAGTTCTTACCATAAGCGCGGCACCGGATGCCCAGAATATCTCGGCTACATCATCATATTGACCTTCATCGGTTTCCACCGTATCAAATATCCTGCCACGGCAATAAGGGTAGCCGTTGCAGTCCAGATAGCCCCCTGCCGCTCCGGCATATTCAAATTGTTCGGTGTGGTCCACTGCGCGTATCTTGGGTTGCACCGCTCCTGTCGCTGGATGTGATTCCATGTAGTAGTAGAGAGTGTTTATCCATCCGGCGGTTGTCGCGACATCGCTGTTGAGTAACACCGTATAGCGGTAGCGTGTCATGGCTATCGCACGGTTGTAGCCTTCGGCAAACCCGTAATTCCTGTCAAGTCTCACTACCTTTACATCGGGAAACCTTTCGGCAAGCAGCTGCAGGGAATTGTCGGTGCTGCCGTTGTCGGCTACGATGACATCGGCTATATCCGGGTCGGTTGTCTTCACGACCTCCGGCAAGAACCGCGAAAGCATCTTCTCGCCGTTCCAGTTGAGTATGATTACCGCTACAGGTTTATCCATTGTGTCTTGTTTCAGCGGGATTATTATCGGAATAGTCCACTTTGTTTTTCCAGCGGCGGTGGCTCCATAGCCATATCGAGGGCTGGCGGAGGATAGTGGTCTCAAGCATACGTGTGTATGTGTCGGTTATCGCAAACTGCGGCAGCGATGCTGCATTGTCGGTGATAAGACGTGCGGTTATGCGGTAATGTCCGCGGCTCAGTTTCTCCATGTCCCAGTATATAGCCACGAGGTCGAGCTTTCGCACGATGGTCTCTGTGCCGGTGATAATCGCGGTGGGATGGTTGAGGAACTTGAGCACATGTACCGTGTCGTTGTGACTTGGCTTCTGGTCGCTCATGAAACCGGTGATAGACAACTTGCCGTCGCGGCGCAGGCGCAGCAGGTCGCGGAACACAAGTCGCTTGTCGTAGGACACGGAGCCGAAGCGGCTGCGCAGTTTCAGGAAATACGCGTCAAACCAATGGTTAGTGAGCGGGCGGTACACTTGGGCAAAAACTGTCTCCTCCGATGGCTTGTGACGGGTCCAGAGTGTAATCGAGGGTGCCCACTCCCAGTTGCCGCAATGTGAAAAATACATGGCGAGCGATCTTCCTTCATCAAAATAGCGGTCAATCATCTCTGTGCCGACAAATTCCATGCGGTGTCGCATCTCTTCGTCGGTGATATGCGCGAGTTTGATGGTCTCCACGAAATAGTCGGTGAAATGGCGGTAAAACTGTCTGATGACTTTCTTCTGCTCTTTTTCCGGCATCTCAGGAAACGAGGAAGCGATATTCTCTTTCACTACGTCACGGCGGTAACGCGCGATATAGTACACGATTACAAACAGCACGTCGCTGATTATGTAAAGAATCCGGAAAGGCAGATGTGCCATCCCGTTAAGTATCCATCCGAGCGTGGTATAGTACCAGGGGTATTTCATAGTGCAATCTCTCCTTTTACAAATTCTCCCGACGGGTCAGCATCGCCAAGTCTTACCGGCACGATTTTACCTGCAAGCGAGATGTCGGCGCTGACCTCAACCTTTATATAATTGTCGGTAAATCCGTTCATCGGTTTTTTCCCGTGGGGATGTTCCAGAAGCACCGGTCGCGTGGTGCCCGTGAATCTTGCGGTGAAATCAGCGAGCTTCTGTTCCGATACTGCTATCATCACATTGGTTCGGCGGTGCTTTTCCTGTTGGCTCACTACATGCTCTATCCCGAGTGCGCGCGTGTTAGGGCGCTCGGAATAGGGGAACACATGCAGACGCGATATGTCGAGCGACTCCACAAAACGGCGTGAGGCATCAAACAGTTCAGTGGTTTCGCCCCTGGCGCCCGCAATGAGGTCAACACCTATGAACGCATGAGGCATCACGGAGCGGATATGTTCGATGCGGCTCCGGAACAGCGATGTGTCATAATGGCGTCGCATGAGGCTTAGCACCTCGTCGCTTCCCGCCTGGAGCGGTATGTGGAAATGGGGCATGAAGCGCTTCGCCCCTGCCACCCATTCGATTATATCTTCAGTGAGTAGGTTTGGCTCGATTGACGATATGCGGTAACGCTCTATGCCGTCAACTTCATCGAGCGCTTTTATGAGGTCGTGGAAGGTGTCGCGGCGTCCTTTTCCGAAGTCGCCGATGTTGACTCCTGTCAGTACAATCTCTTTTCCTCCTTCAGCGGCGACAGCCGCAGCCTGTCCGACAAGCTCCTCTATTGTCCCCGAACGGCTTCTGCCACGTGCCATAGGGATGGTACAATAGGTACACCAATAATCGCAGCCATCCTGCACCTTGAGGAAATAGCGTGTGCGGTCACCGCGTGAGCACGACGGGTCAAAGCTCGTGATGTCACGCGTCGGGGTGATGAATGTGGCATTTTCCTTGTTCTCTCGCCATTTGCGCAGATATTCCGGCAATGCAAGTTTACGGTCGGAGCCCGCCACGATTGCCACGCCGGGTATGGTGGCTATTTCTTCACTTTTCAACTGCGCGTAGCAGCCGGTCACAACTATTGCCGCGTCGGGATACGCCCGGTGGAACCGGTGGATCGCCTGACGGCATTTCTTGTCGGCGATTTCAGTGACGCTGCATGTGTTAATGACGACAAAATCGGGAGTCTCGCCTGTCTGGACACGGCATATGCCATGCTCTGCGAATAGTCGTGCCACTGTGGAGGTCTCCGCGAAGTTGAGCTTGCACCCGAATGTGTGAAACAGCGCGGTGCCGTTGCCAAATGTCGTATTGTCAATCATACTGCAAAATTACTACAATATAATGTATTATTGTAAAAGAAGAGGATATTTTCTCGCGTTTGCAAATAAATGCGTACATTTGTGCATTCCGTTTCAAACTATTTCGCCCGGCGATTGTAATAATTTAAATTATGAATATTCCCGAACATCTCAACGATATATATGCTGCCGGATTCCGTGACAACTGGTCGCTTCCGGCAATTACCGACTATACTACCGGCAAGACATTTACTTATGGTGCGCTTTCTTATGAAATCGCCAGGATTCACATGACCTTTGAACTTAGCGGGCTGAAGCGCGGTGACAAGGTGGCGCTCATAGGGAAAAATTCTCCCGGCTGGATTCTCGTGTTCATGGCTACCGTGACTTACGGGGCAACGATTGTGCCAATTTTGCAGGAGTTCAATCCTACCGATGCCCAGCATATAATAAATCATTCCGAGAGTGTGATGCTATTTGTCGATGACAATATCTGGGAATCGTTTGAACTGGAAAAGATGCCTCGCCTGCGTGGAGTCATCTCTCTCAACAGTGGCAAAATGCTTGCTGAGGATCCGAGCAACGGGGGTGTGCTCACCAATGTCACGAAAAATATCAACCGCCGTTTCCGCCGCAAATATAAGGGCGAGTTTGTGCCTGAGTATGTTCGTTACGTGACTCCCGACGATGATGCCGTGGCGGTACTTAACTATACTTCCGGCACTACAGGCTTTTCAAAGGGTGTGATGCTTACCTACCGCAACCTGTGGGGAAATGTGAGCTTCGGCATATCCTCGCGTCTGCATTACCAGGGGTCGCGATGCCTGTCGTTCCTTCCGCTTGCCCATGCCTACGGCTGCGCATTTGACATGCTTGTGCCGCTTGCTGTCGGCACACATATCACCGTGTTCGGCAAACTCCCCACACCTAATCTTCTCCTTAAGGCTCTTTCACAGGTAAAACCTAATCTTGTGATATGTGTACCTCTTATACTTGAGAAGATATACCGCAAGCAGATACTTCCCATGCTCACAAAGAAGGGTGTCAGATGGGCGCTTCAGGTGCCAGGTGTTGACAAGGCGTTTTACGCAATCATACGCCGCAAGCTTGTTGAGGCTTTCGGCGGTGAGTTTGAGGAAGTGATTGTAGGAGGCGCGCCGCTCAACCATGAGGTAGAGGAGTTTCTACACCGCATAAAGTTTCCCTTCACCGTGGGTTACGGTATGACAGAGTGCGGCCCTCTCATCAGTTATACACCTTGGCGGCAGTTTGTCGTAGGGTCGTCGGGAAGGACTTTGCCTCATATCATGCACAGCAAGATATTGAGTGATGATCCTGTCAACATCCCGGGTGAGATATGTGTGCGCGGAGTCAATGTCATGAAAGGCTACTACAAGAATGTCGCCGCTACGGAAGCCGTGTTAGACCCGGAATGATGGCTTCACACCGGTGACATGGGTACACGCTCCGATGACGGTACAATATTTATAAAAGGCAGGTACAAGACCATGATTCTGTCGTCAAACGGTCAGAATATCTATCCCGAGGAGATTGAGGCGAAGCTTAACAATATGCCATACGTCGCCGAGAGTCTTGTCGTGGAGCGTAACAATCGTCTCGTGGCGCTCGTATATCCCGATTATGAGGCTATGGATAAATTCGGCATAACCAATGAGCAGCTTCCCGAGGAGATGGACCGCATACTCGCCGACCTTAACAAACTCGTGGCACCATACGAGCGCGTCGACCGCATACAGCTGATTGCCAACGAATTTGAAAAGACTCCGAAACGCTCTATAAAGCGTTACCTCTACAATGCATAGACTGATTAGAACACGTATCCGAATCCGAAATTAAGATATATCGGATATAGATTGAAAGTCACGGTTTTGAACGATGAATTGAATATGTCGTTCAGTCCCCATGTGAGATTTGCGTTTACGACCAGATGTCTCAGCGCAAGCCATGAGCCTCCAGCCTGGAGTCCCCATTGAAAGAGACGTATATCATCGGAAAAATCGTAGGTAGCGTAGGCATCCCCTTCAAATGTCACTTTGTTGCCGGTTGGTCCTCCCTCCCTTAGATAGCCGTCATGGACCTCTCCGTTAAAGTCGTTGTTGAGTGCAAGAGCCAGGTAGGGACCGAAATTTACCTTCCAGCGATTGTTAATCTTGAAATTTGCCATTATTGGGAACGCAATCTGCTTGGAGTGATATACGGTGCGTACTTTCCCGGTCCAGTTGCCGCTCACGCTGTTTCCGTCCATCACGATTTCCATTCCATAGTTTTTGACTGTGGCGCGTGTCTTCATTCCTTTCTCCTCAAGCCGCAGACCGACCGATACGCCCCATCTCCGCGACGGGGTGAGCCATTTGGTTATCGTAGTGCCTATCTGCAGGTTAAGGTTTGGATTATATCCGTCGATATGGCGTATCTCGGCAGGAAGGGGTATGGGCGACGCACCGCCGATATTGACTGCCGCATAGACTTCATATTCAAATCCAAGGTGTGACGACCATTGAAGGCTCTTGGGCTCATCGCTTTGAGCCTTTAATATCATGGATGTGAGCAATGCACATAGCAAAAGGCTGTATCTCTGGAGTTTCATTAATCGGTAAAATTATTGGTTTTCTATATCATCGCAAATAAGGCTCATCTCATCAATCTGGAGCTTGCTCCCAAGTGCCCCGGAGAAATAATCCCCGTCAACGCTTGAAGAGCATACTATGCTGATGCTGTAGCCTCCTTCCCGGAGTTTTTCTTTGTCAATCTCCTTGCCCGGTCGCGGGATGAAGGGAATGGAAAATCTGGTCCATTCCTCAACGGGGTCCTCATTGACCAGGACTGCCGTGGCAATTATGTTCGGGTTGTCTTCCGACATGAAGTTGGTGCCGTCAAGCATTTCCATGCCCGGTGTGACTTCAAAGAATACCGCTTTGATGCTGCACCCGTCTTTTTTGCCGGGCACTTCTATCAGGTTGCCTCCGTCCGCTTGGTAGTAAGTCGGACCGGGAGTGTATTTGTAGTAGCCTTCAAGTATTTTGGGCTCATTGAAAAACGGCATTCCGAACTGTGTCGCTTCAAGGGGATGTGCCAGCGCGTTTGTAATGTCAAATTTCCCTATGAACACACTGCCTGCCGCCATGGGCTTCTTGCCAAGCTTGCCAAAAGCACCGGTAGTGCGGGTTTCCATGACAGCACACTTCCCGCTTACACCGTTGTCGCCCTGATATGTCGGGAATGTCTCGGGACCTCTGCCGAGTCCGGTAAGGGCGAATCCGGCGTTGCCGCTTGCCCATGAAAACGCTTCTGCGCCGTTGGTCCCTATCTCATAAAATACATCATAGGAATAGTTGCTTTTGCTCACCACCCTGACATTCTCGAAATCATAATTGAGATTTACCGTGCTCCCGGCTTGTACTGTGACCGTATATGCCTTGTGCTGTTCGCGGTCTTCTGATGTCACTACATAGCGTTGCGGTGTCGAGAAGTCGAGGATGGTGCCGCTCGGCGGATTTATCACCGCGCCGGGTGTGAGTTCAAATTGCGGTGACAGGCTGCGCACATTAGTCCCTGATTTTACAATAAATGTCACTTTATCATTGGTTATGATAGGTTCGCGGGTCAGCTCTACGCCTGGTAGAGAGGCTGCCGTTATGTCACACTCGGCATTCAGCGGTTCCTTGCTAATACATGAATTTAAAGAGAGGGCTATTATTAAAAATGTCGCCCATTTAAATGATGCCATTGCTTTTTGTATTGAGTTTGGTGGGCAAAGTTACCGATTTAATTTGATTAAACGTAGAGTTTGTTGGATATGATGTCGACAATGATATGATATTTTACCGATTTTTGATATTTTAGACGGTTTTTTATTTAACTTTGCGCCCGATTATAAATTTTACTGTCTCCTTCATGATATGATGTGTGATAGTTTTTTGTTTATCTAAATATAGTAATGGAAATGAAAAAGAATCTTTTATCACTTCTTTCGATGGCATGTGCGGTGTGCTTGTTTACCGCATGTGAAAATGATGATGATGCTCCGTTCACAGTGCCCTCGCAACCGGTAACCTATAAATCCGGGGAAGGACTGATTTTTACTTCTGCCGGTGAAATTGTTGATAATGCCCAGGTTACATTTATACCTGATGCTGTTAACAATTATCTCGGAGAAATCACTGTGGCATTGATTGACAACGCCCGTGCCGAGAGCCTCCAGGTTCTTCCCGGCTCGACTTCGGTTACTTTTACAGTGGAGCTTGAAGATGTTGTAAATGAGGATAAATTCGTTTTTTCCGGAAACGGCGAGACCGACTACTGTACCTATGATTATGACGGTAGCATCGAACGGTCGTCGATATATCTGAATTTTACCAACGTGACTAAAAAGGATGTGGACATCCCCGGTTATAAGACTACTTACACTGATGCCTCGGGACTGAAACTGACTTACAACGGCAGTGCGCTTCTCGGCAAACAGGTTGTGGTGACTACCGAGCCGGGCAAGACATCGGCGAAATTGGTTCTCTCAGGTGAGCCGCTCGATATCTCCGAGCTTATGGGTATGATACAGGCTCCGTCAAGCAAAGCTGACGACCCCAATCTGGATGCACTCATGAATATACCTACATGCGGTGTTATCCCCGGATCTGTGACTAATGAGCTGACAGTGGAGCTGAATGCCGACAATGAATTTAACGGTGAAGGAGAGACAGAATTTGTCACCTTCAGCTACGCCGGAAAAATTGCTGATGGTGCCTTGGAATTTAACATCACTGATGCAGCATTGAAAGATGGCTCCCTTGCCGGTTCAAAATGGGAGATTTATAATGAGCCTAACGCATGGTATGATCCGGAAGACCCCTCTGCCGGTCCGGCTGTAAACTACAACGGTATTCATGTGTTGTGGGAATCGGAAAAGAAAGCTGAACTGATGCCCGGCTTCGAGTTGCAGATGGGTGAACTTGTCACAATGGCTCTTGCTTTTGTAAGCATCGAGGGTCCCGACGGCAATCCCGCTTCAATCAACAATCTGCTCGGTATGGCATTGAAAGATGTTACTTTCCTTGCCGACGGAAATATCACCGCCACCTATCTTGACACTACTACCGGTGCCTATAGTTCTGCTCCGGTCAACCTTGCACAATATGTTGTGACAAAGGCAGGCGAGCTTCGCCTTTTCCTCAATCCCTCGGCTATTATCGTCAATGTCATAAATCAGGGCGGTAAGTCAAGAAGCGTCGACACCATGTCGATTCTCATGAATGTGGCGCAGGATGTAGTACCTTATCTCGTAAGCGGTTTCCCCGTGGTTTATGGGGCGGACAAAAGCGGCTATTATGAGAATATGGAATACTTTGCCCTTGGCACTGATTTCCTTAAGCCTATCCTCGTGGCTGTGTCACCGATATTCTCCGATGAGGAATTTATCCAGATGGCGATGGAGGCTATGAGCTCCGACCCGACATTCGGCTCTATGGCGTCAATGATGGAGCCTGTATTGCGCAGTCTCCCCGAGATTATCGAGAAGACCACTGTTATTGAGGTTGGAATCAACGTCAAGAAGTTGCAATAAATAATTTATATAAATAACCGTCAAATGGGTTGTGCCGACCGGCACAACCCATTTTTTTTGTTGCCCGCGTTACGAGAGGGATGGTGTTGCCCGCGTTGCGAGTGAGGTGGTGTTGCCCGTAGGGCATCATCAAAACTTAGCCGTAGTGTTGAGCGAAGCGAAACCTACGGAAATTAATCAAAATGAGAATGTTTCCCGTCAGGGAATCATCAATCGTGCTCCGAGATGATTCCTAGCGGAAACATCCGCCTATGCGATGCTTTCCGGGAGGATTGCTTCGCTCAACGCCCCGGCTAAACGCGGATTTTTCCCTGCGGGAAAAGATTTATCTCTCATTTCGACCTCCTGTATAAAAATTCTGTGACAATTTTTGCGAATTTTGACTAAAATTTTCTAATTCCAATAATTCTACGTATTTTTGTACATTCCGGACAAAGTTGTGTCTGTTTGTGCCAATTACCGGCAGATGTCGTGTGCTTGGTGATATGTTTAGATATATAACTAATCATTAATGATAATGGAAATAAGATTAGGAAGTTACGCTATGGCGTTGTCAGCCGCGATGTTGCTGGCGGCATGTTCGGGCGAGAATCCGTGGCAGGAGGCTGGTGGCGGAAAGGGTACGATTGTACTTAACCTCACGGCTTCCGGTGAGCTGGGCAATCTTGCCTCCGGAGGACGAGCCGATATGACGGCGGATGTACCCAATTTCCCGACCGTCGACCAATTCAGTATTCGTCTTACTCCCGTAGGAGGTACACCCGTTGAATATGCTACCGTGGCGGAGTTCGAGGAAAACATGGAAGCCGGTGTCAGGGCAGGTGCATATACCATCGAGGCATATTACGGCGACCCGCTCGACCAGGGCGACAAGCCTTACGTCTATGGTGTGCAGACACTGAGAGTGACCGAGCAGACTGTATCTACCGTCGACATGACGGCTACGCTTGCCAACTCTCTTGTCGAGGTGACTTATACCGATGCTTTCAAGAGCTATTTCAGAAATTACTCCACAACGCTGAAAAGCGATAAAAATACCGGGGAAGTGATCGTGACCGGAGTTGACGGCGCCACCAAATATGTTACCCCCGGTTTTATCAATGTCACTATGGCGGCTACCTATGTCAATGGCAAGGAGGCACATCTTAATCCAAAGAATTTCAGCGCGGAGGCAGCTTACCTGTACCGTGTTAAATATGATGTCAACGCCGGACAGGTGGGCAATCCTACGCTTTCAATCACTTTTGACGACAATATCGATGAGGTTGAGACCGTGGAGATTGACCTCAGCAACGACTTTTTCTCTGCCGCTCCCCCCGAGGTGACTGTGGAGGGATTCACTCCGGGCGAAACGCTGTCGGCAAAGATTGGGTCATACACCGGCGACCCGTTGAAATTCAATATCTCCGCCGACGGAAAAATTGCGGAAGCTCTACTTTCAGTGACTTCAACCAACACGGAAGCACCATACGCGCCGTCATTTGGCACATCGGTGAATCTCTTCAAGGCTGATGCCGACACTCAGGCTAAGCTGAAGGCGGAAGGTGTCACGGCATTGGGGCTGTTTAACAATCCCGACAAGATAGCGATGGTCGACGTGACTGAATTTGTCAAGCGTCTGCCCGAAGGTACTCACGAGATTTCGCTTATCGTGAAAGATGAGAAAACCCGTGTGAGCGAGCCCGTTACTCTTACTTACGTCACAATACCGGTATCGGTTGAGCTAAGAGCGGCTGCCGATAAGCCCTACGACAAGGAGGAAGTGGCAGTCGACATCTATTTTGATGGCGATGACTTCTCAAAGATTTCGTTCAAGACCCGCAATGAGGGCGGTTCACCTGCTGACTGTGTTACCGGTGCGCCGGTTGCAAAGGGCGGTAATATCTACACCTACACACTCCGCTTGCCGGTTGACCGCCGCGCCGTTCAGCCCGTCGCATTATATTATAATGGTAAGGCGAAAGGTGAAGTGGAAGTCAAGGTGGCTTGGACCGAGCCGACAATCACCTTTGACCCGTTTGCCACTTGGGCACGTGTCAAGATTGAAGGCCTTTCCGCCGATTTCATGAATCTTGCAATCGAAAAAGGATGGTTTGAGATACTTACCAAAGATAAGAGTTATGTTCCGACCTACGATGCCGCTAACAAATGGTTTGTTTATGAAGGATTAACCCCTGCTACCGGTTACTCGATTTTCATCCGTGAAGATTTGTATTCGACTCAGTTCACCACCGAAGCCGCTACCGATGTCCCCAACGGCGACTTCTCGCAAATCCACGAAACAATAAATATGACAAATGTCAATGATGGAGGGACATGGAGAGCTACTGCATTAAGTAATCATCAAAATACTTCATCAATAGTGCGTTCGGAAGCAGATGGTTGGTCTTCTATTAATCAGAAGACTTGTTATGTCAATGCTACAAATAATACTTGGTTTCGTGTTCCCTCAACTTATGTTGAGAATGGAGTTTGTATAGTTCGGAGTGTGGCATTTGATCATGATGGGGTAGAACCTTCTCGTTCGGGAAATGCTGGTAATTCTACCTATTATTGTACCAATACTCCTACATTTAAAGATGAAGATAAAATTGCCGGCGAACTTTTCCTCGGAAGCTACAACTTTTCAGCACAAGGTGAAAGCAGGACTAATGGCATCTCTCATTCTTCGCGCCCATCATCATTCTCTTTCGAATATACCTATAATCCTATGAATGGAGAGAAAGGTGAAGTTACTGTAGAAGTTCTTGATGCAATTGGAGTCATATTGGCGTCTGGAAGTTTGGAACTTGATGCAATAGGAGAAATGACACAAAAAACAATTACTTTATCAAATTATTCTTTTGGATCAGTTGCAGCTACATTGAAAGTTAATTTTAAATCATCCAATGTTAGCAATCCTCAGGTGAACGTACCTACCGGTCGTGCCCTTGATGCTGGTGGACTTGGTTTGAAGGATAATGTGATTGCTGCGAATGCTTACAAGGCGGTTGCTACCGGCTCTGTATTGACTATTGATAACGTACAACTTCACTATGATAAATAATTTGACGATGAAAAAACTTATATATATAATAATGTGTACTGCGGTTCTTTTCATGTCGCAGTCATGTAGTAAGGAAGCGCCATTTTCCGGTGAAGAAGAGACGATGGGTCAGGTGCTCACCTCCGACCTCCTCCTTGAGTTTATCAATGAGGACCTTCAGTCGCGCGCCGGCACGGAGGTGAATCTCGCAGATTTCACGGTAGCGTTCCGTAAAAATACTGAGCAAACGCCTTACGTCACATATAAATACAGTGAGATGCCGGAAGTAGTGTCGCTTCCCGCCGGACTGTATCGCGTCGAGGCATATTATGGTGAAGAGGTCAGTGCCGAGTGGGAGGCTCCCTACTATTTCGGTGAGTTGGCTGACCCGCTTACCATAACGGCTAAAAAGATAACGGCAATCGAGAAGCCTGTAAAGTGCAAACTCGCCAATGTAAAGGTGTCGGTGGAGTTTAACGATGAACTGAAACAACTGATGTCTGCCGACTCGAAGGTCGATGTCACCGTAGGTGCTAATGCGATGTTATCATTTACCAAAAATGAGAGTCGTAACGGTTTCTTCAAGGCGGCAAATACTATGATTGCCGATTTTCTCGGTAATATCAACGGTCAGGAGGCGAAATCCAACAAGCGATATAACGATGTAAAGCCGGGCACACATTACCATATAATGTTTGTCTACAAGGCGGCTGAAATAGTAGGTGACGGTAAGATTGATTCTGCCGGCGGAATAAAGGTTAATGCGCAGGTGACCGTTACTGATGTCAACGAAGGCACTAACATCACGGTTGATGATGGCGATGAATCGCTTGAGGATGACCGTAACAAGGGCGGTGACGATGACGACGATAACCCCGAAAATCCTGATGACCCGACTCCTCCCGCTGATGGGCCCGTGATTGTCGGCGGCAACGAGGTTATTGTTTTGTCGGATGGTGACGCAACCGGTACATTGAAACCCGTGGTTGTGACTGATGGAATGGAGTGTGTGATAAATATTACAAGCACTACCGGTATCACTCAGTTTATCGCCGATATCAAATCGCCTAATCTGACTCCGGAGGAACTTGGTACGATTGGTTTGACCGATCATCTTGATCTGTGCAATCCGGGGCAATATGCCGCTAAGTTGAAGGGCTTGGGTCTGCTCAAAGGTGATTCTGTCAGCGGTTTGACGGCGGTTGACTTTACTCTGACAAATTTCCTCCCGATGCTTGCTGTATTCGGTGAGGGTCAACACAGTTTTGTGCTGACAGTAGGCGATGAATCCGGTACTACAGTTAAAACGCTGACTCTTAAATTCGAATAGCGATGAAGACTAATATAACCATTATATCATTGATTGCCTTGGGTGCATCTTTGACAGGTGTACTCGGCTCCTGTGCCACTGAGGCTCCGTTTGCCGGAGAAGGGGAGGGTGCAGTAAAGATGCATGTGGTACTTAACGATAAGCTATCACGCGCTGATGGTAATGCCGACATGCTTGCCGAAAACTGCAAGATTTACATTACTACTGGCGAAGGTTACAGCAATGTGCTTCATAAATGGACCGGTGTTGATAATCTTCCGGCAAGCGTCGCGTTGAAGTATGGCGTTTATCGTGCCGAAGCGTATGCCGGTGACTCTGTTCCCGCCTCTTGGGATAAGAAATATTATAAGGGGCTGGCTCCGTTTGAGGTAAGTTCCTCTCAGCCCAATCCGGAGGTACAGATTGTATGCAAGATAGCTAATGTCGCTGTCTCGGTTGATAAGAATAGTATTGATGATAATGTGATTGCCGATGACTATACCATTACGTTCCGTATCGGCAATACTAACAAGACTCTTGTTTTCGGCAAGACCGAGGTTGACAGCGAGTCTAAGGGCTATTTCATGATGCCGGTAAACCAGACAGGGTTGAGCTACGAGATTGTGGCTAAGGACAAAGAGGGCAATAGCCACACTTATCCCGGTACAATCGATAATGTGAAGGCTGCTCATGAGTACCGTCTGTCATTCAAGTACGGTGCCGATGCAAGCACTGCAGGCGGCGCGTTTCTCTCAATAGAGATTGATGATGTCGAGCTTATCAACGACGAGATTGTAATCGAAGGACCGCCTACCGTCTCCGGTACCGACAATCAGGTTGTAAATCTTGACGGCACATTTACCGATGAGGTAGTGTCGGTGGCTTCTTACGGCTCACTGAAAAGCCTTCAGCTTACCCTCCCGGCAACTACGCAGTCTCGCGCCGATGCGACAGCTACGGAGAGTGTAGATGTGATACACATGAGTAATTATGTCAAAGACGACCTTGCAAGAAAGGGTATCGATTTCGATGAGATAGTGGATGATGCTACCGATGTACATCTCTATCACATTAATTTCCGTGCCAAATGGCTCAATGCTCTCCCCAAGTCGACAGAGCCTATCACAGTACCTATCGTCGCGGTTGACCAAGCCGACAATAGTGTGCGTCAGGAGTTCAGCGTTGCTAATACCGAGAGTGCCATCGTGATAAAAGACCCTCTTGTACTCAACGATATTCCCGCAACTGATTGTCTTGCCGTGACCGGTACAAAGGCTGTAGTGACCCTTCGCGTTGTGACTTCGGAGGCGGGTACTCCGGTGTTGCGCTATCGCGCTGCCGGAACTGAAGCATGGCAGAATGCTTCGGGTACACTGTCGGGCGACATCATGACATTTAATCTTTCCGGACTTACAACCGGCACACGGTATGAATATCAGGCGACCGTAGGTGATTTCGTTTCCGAATCTAAATATTTCACCACCGATGAGGCGTTTGTTATCCCCGGTGCAAGTTTCGAGGATTGGAGCACTTACAGTGCAAGTACTCTGCTTGGAACGAAGGATGTTATTCTCCCCTGGTCGGTAGGTGATAAGGGCGCGTCTTTCTGGGGTTCAGGTAATGAAGGCGCGGCAACTGCCGATAAAGTCCTGACAAATAAATCGGGAGATATGAAACATTCCGGAAATTCTTCGGCACGTCTCGCATCAGATGCCGCTATGGGTATTATTGCGGCGGGCAATCTTTTTGTCGGCGAATATGTGAAGACCGATGGTACTGACGGTGTGCTCTCTGTAGGCAGACCCTATAACGGCAGCCACCCCCGGAAACTGAAGGTATGGGCTAATTATCGTCCCGGTAATAGTGTGACAGTTAAGAAGGAGAATAAAGAGTACTTGCCTGCCGGTTTCGGTGAAGGAAATGACCACGGACAGATTTATGTGGCGTTGACTACTGCTGCTGTCGAAATCCGTACCAAAGCTAAAAACCGCAAGCTGTTTAGCAAGGATGATAGCGAGGTGATCGCTTACGGTGAGGTGACTTGGACCGAGGCTTTTGGTCCTGACGGTGCGCTTCTGGAAGTGGAGATTCCTTTTGAATACAATGACCGCGCGAAAACTGTCAAACCCACCCATCTCGTGATTGTGGCATCGGCGTCGAAATATGGCGACTATTTCTCCGGCTCGTCAAGTAGCGTCATGTATCTTGACGATTTCGAACTTGTATATTGATATCGTCCCGTAGCTTTTAATGAACCGTATATTGGCAATCCTATCACTTCTGATGGCTGTCATGCCGTCGACGGCGCAAGTCTTCGACGACATGGCACCCGATGAAGATGAACCGGCTATCCAGGAGTTTCATCGCGAGGAAGAGTCGGTGGTGTTTGTTCCCAAGGGGCAATGGATTACCGGTGTATCGGTGTCATATCAGCAGAGCAATCAGGATAAGTATCAGTTTCTGATTGTGGAGGACCTCACAGGCAACACTTATACATTCAAGGTGTCGCCCATGTTGATGTTTGCTGTCAAGAACGACATGGCACTTGGCGGACGGTTTGCCTACACGCGCTCGCTTACCAAACTTGAAAATGCCGATATCGTGCTTGACCCTGAGACAGGCTATACGTTTGACCATCTCTACCGGCTCAGCCATAATTATTATGGCACGATAATGATGCGCAACTATTTCTCTCTCGGAAAGTCGAAACGCTTCGGATTTTTTAATGAAGTGCAGTTGCAGCTCGGAGGCGGTCAGACAAAACTGACCACCGGCGTCGGTACGACCCTGTCAGGCTACTATGAGCGTAATTTCTCGGCTGAAATCGGTCTGTCGCCCGGTATGTGCATATTCCTGAACGATTATTCGGCGATTGAGGTCAATGTAGGTGTCCTCGGTTTCAAGATGACTGACACCCATACTTATGCCGATCAGATTTATGAATCGTCGCGTTCATCGAAGTTTGCCAACTTCAGGATTAATCTGTTTTCAATCTCTTTTGGAGTCACATTCTATCTGTAAGCCTATGATGAGAAGACTGCTTTATATATTGATTGTGGCTGCATTGGGATGTGTGATGACTCCTGTGGCACATGCCGATCTTCCGGTTGACTCCCTGGCGAAGATGATAGGGGGAAGATTTATATGGGTGCCCGATTCGATGACCTCTAAAGTGCGTACAGTATTGAAAGGTGAGCCGGGACTTGACGAGAAGGTGATTCATAAGGGCGACACAATACCGATGGTGCTTAAAAGCAAGAATTTCGGACGCTTTGACCGCGGACTGTCCAATTATCTTTTTATACCGAAAGGGTCATGGGCGGCGGGTCTCACTGTGTCCTACAGTGAATTTTCGACAAAAGACCTTGAGGTGCTCGACCTGCTTAATGACATTGACCTGGGGGGATATATGTTTTCACTTAATCCATACGTGGCATATTTCCTCCGTAATAACCTGTCGCTTGGTCTGAAACTCGGTTATTCCGCATCAAAAGGTTCAATCGACTCGTTTAAGATTGATATTGACGAGGATATGAACTTTGACCTGCACGACATCTCATATACGAGTAAGAGCTATTCCGCGGCAATAGCGTTGCGGCAATATTTCGGCATCGCGCGTCAAGGCAGGTTCGGCGTGTTTAATGAGGTCGACCTCCTGATAGGCTCCGGAAGCAGCGACTTCACGCGCCCTTATGACGGGCAGCCGAAGACTACCCATACCGATATCTCCAAGCTGGAACTGAACTTCATGCCCGGTGTAAGCGTGTTTATCATCAAGAGTGTCGCTTTCAATCTTTCGTTCGGTGTGTTCGGCTTTCACATGAAGAGCGAGAAGCAGGCGGTCGATGGCGAGCCGCTCGGAGAGCGGTTTACGTCCGGCGCAAATTTCCGGTTCAATATTTTCAACCTTAATTTCGGTATTGAGGCTCATTTCTGACCTCCCGCTTAATCAATGATGAAACGATTGCTACATAAAGTGCTTTTGCCTTTCGCCTGCATCATCATGACGGCGATTGTCACCGGTTGCATCCATAACGATCTCCCGTTTCCTCGTTTACAGCAGAATATAGTCGCTATAGAGGCTATGGGAGAAGCAAAGGCTGCCATGATTGATTCGACCAATCTTACCGTGACGATGTATCTGAGCGAGATGGTTGATATCCGTGCGGTCAAATTCAGTGTGTTTGACATTACTCCGGAAGCGGTCGCTTCACCCAATCTTGCCATCGGAGTGCATGACCTTACGCGCCCGATTGTGGTGAATGTGAGCCGCTATCAGGATTATCAATGGGTGGTGAGTGCCGAGCAGACTATCGAGCGGTGGTTTCGTGTGGAAGGGCAGATAGGGGAGACGGTAATCGATGATGTAGGTCGACGCATCATGCTGCGTGTTCCGGAAAGTGCTGATCTCTCGCAGCTGCGTCTTACTTCTGTCAAGTTGGGTCCGGCAGGTATCTCCACCATGATTCCCGACTTGCAGCCCGGCATTATCGACCTCTCCGGTCCGCTTGATGTGACAGTCACCTGCTGGGGGCGTTCCGAAGAGTGGACAATATATGCCGAGAAGAGCGAATTGACTGTGATGACTACCCGTGCCGATGCGTGGGCGCAGGTTATCTGGGCGTATGGTGACGGTCCTGCCGATGCCGCAAACACATTCCGCTATCGTCGTGCCGACAGCGAGGAGTGGATAGAGGTGAGTGAAGATGATGTCACCCGCAATGGAGGCGCGTTTTATGTCGCCATACCTCATCTTGAACCGTTGACCGAATATGTCGTTGTCGCTGTGAGTGGCGAGGATGTCGGAAATGAACTGCGTGTGACTACCGAAGCTACGCGTATTTTGCCCGACGGGTCGTTTGACCAGTGGTGGCTTGACGGCAAGGTATGGTGTCCGTGGGATGAAAACGGTGAGCGTTTCTGGGATACCGGAAATACCGGTGCCGCGACCTTGGGAGAAAGCAATGTGCAGCCTTCAGACCATACACCGACAGGCAGCGGACAGTCGGCGATGCTCGAGACCCGTTTTGTCGGGCTTTTCGGAATCGGCAAACTTGCAGCCGGGTCGATATATACCGGCTCGTTCCGCAAGGTTGACGGTACCAACGGCATCCTTGACTTCGGGCGTCCCTGGGAGCAGCGTCCCACTAAACTGAAGGGGTATTATCAATATACTACCGCGCCGATAGATTATACGTCAAGTGAATATGCCGGTCTTGCCGGTCGACCCGACTCATGCCATATCTATATTGCGCTTACCGACTGGACAGCCCCGTTTGAGATTCGCACCAATCCGCGTAACCGACAGCTCTTTAACGCGTCGTCGCCTTCGGTGATTGCCTACGGCGAACTTATACGCGGCAGCAATACCAACGGTTATGAGGAGTTTGAAATAGTGTTGGACTATCGCTACACCGACAGGATTCCGACCTATCTGCAGATTACCTGTGCCGCCTCTAAATACGGCGACTATTTTACCGGGGGAACAGGTGCGATACTGTATGTAGACCAGCTTTCACTCGACTACGACTACTGATGCAGCTGCAAAAAAGTTTGGCGGAGTGTGTGAAATTAGCTAACTTTGCAGCGCAAAATAATAAAACGTGCATTGAGTTATGATAAATCGAATTTTGATAAGAATGAAGGTGGTGCAGATGCTCTATTCATATCTGCTTACCCGTAGCGATTTCAATATTCTTCCCGCTCCCGAATCGCAGTCGCGCGACAAGCGGTATGCTTATTCCCTTTATTGTGACTTATTGCTGCTCCTTGTGGATCTGTCAGGATTCAAAATCAGTAATTTTGAGGGTCGCCCGCGTATCGAGCGCATTGAGAAGCGTCAGAAAAACGACTGTACTCGCATAGCGCAGGCTCTTGCGTCAAATGACGAGATGGCTGACATTGCTCTTGGTCACAAATCATTTTACGATGCGCTTGCCCCCATGCGCCTGAGACTTAAGACTGAGGTGCGTGAGTCTTCGATTTATAAAGAATATTCACGCAAGAAGACCCAGCCTGAGATTCAGGATGAGGTGGCGATGTGGAAGGCTATATTTTCAACCGTGTTGCTGCGCGACCCGCAGCTTACCGACCTCATAAAGAGTAATCCCGAGTTCACCCACGTAGGTTATGACCAGGCTCTTGCTATGTTTGACGCCACACTCGGCGATTATTCATCGGTGAGAAGCTCGCTTGTCGATGCGCGCCGTGGGCTTGAGATGTCGCTTGACAAGGCGTATGAGCTTTATCACAGCCTCTTCCAGCTGATGATTGATCTTACCCATCTGCGTGAACTGCAACTTGACGAGGCGAAACATAAGTATCTCCCTACCCATGACGACCTTAACCCGAGGCTGAGATTTGTTGAAAATCAGTTTATCAAGTCATTGGAAGAAAATGAGGATATGCAGGAATATCTGAAAGATAATCCTATCTCATGGGTAGATGACGACGTGACATTGAAGCATTTGCTTGACAAGATACTTGAAAGCGACATATACAAGAAATATATGGACGCGAAGGTGACCGATTATGCCGCCGACTGCGAGCTTTGGTATCAGCTGTTCAAGAATGTGATTGTAGAGAGTGACGACCTTGCCGAGGCTCTTGAGTCGCAGTCGGTTTACTGGAACGACGACCTTAACATAATGGGGTCATTTGTGCTCAAGACCATACGCTTGTTTGCTTCATCGGAAGGCAAGCCGGTCAAGCTCCTCCCCAAATATAAGGATGCCGAGGATGAGCGTTTCGGTCCCGAATTGTTTGAGAAAGCGATTGCTAACCGCCAGGATTACCGCGAAATGATTGACGGTTGTCTGGTAGAGAGCCGGTGGGATCCGGAGCGACTCGCATTTATGGATATCGTGATACTCACCACGGCAATAGCCGAACTCCTTAATTTCGAGTCGATACCGACACTGGTCACTGTCAATGAGTACACCGAGATTGCCAATTATTACTCGACTCCGAAGAGCGGTCAGTTTATAACCGGTATGCTCTATGCCATCATCAATAATTTAAAAAAGAGTGGTAAGCTTGTGAAAGAGTAAAATCTTTTTTATATTTGCAATATATTTAACTAACCGAAACAACATAGAAAAGTTATGCTCAACAACTTTATAACCCTTCAGCAGGGTGGCAATACCGGTGTGATGAATCTTGTGATGATTGTGGCTCTTATCGCCATCTTCTACTTTTTCATGATTCGCCCGCAGCAGAAGAAACAGAAAGAAATCAAGAAGTTCCGTGAAGGTCTTAATGTAGGCGACCGTGTCATTACCGCAGGCGGTATCTATGGTAAGATTCGCGGCGTGAAAGATAACACTATTGTGCTTGAGATTGCCGACAATGTGCGCATCACCATTGACAAAGGCTCTGTTTATCCTTCCGCAGCGCAGGCGCAGGAAGCTGTCAAGGAATCGGACAATACAGCAAAGTAACATTTCCGGTCTTATCCCGGTCATAAATTTATAAGAATGCCCGTACATTCCGGATACTCCGGCGATGAACGGGCTTTTGTTAATCCTACAGCTTATGAAGATTGCGGCACAAATAAAAGTCCTTTTCAACAGGTTACATCAGCTTGTCACTTCAGCGCGTGGCAAGGAAGTGCTGTTGTTCCTGCTCTTTCTTCTCATTTCTTATATATTCTGGCTGCTTCTCACGCTGAACAATGAGATGCAGGAGGATCTTGATGTGCCTGTGGCTATTACGGATGTGCCCGACAGCGTGACCCTTATCTCCGAACTGCCTCCGGCAGTGAAGGTGAGTGTACGCGATAAAGGCTCCGTGCTGTTGCGTTACAAGTGGGGTAGCTCAAAAGTAATGAAAATAAACTGGAAGGACTATACCGAGACAAACAACAAGCTTTTGTTGAATAAAGCCGACCTTGCCGCACGGCTCAGGGATTATTTCGGGGGAGGAAGCCAGATTGTGACCATTATTCCCGATTCGATACGTATAAACTATACTACCAGTCCCGGAAGAAGGGTGGTGGTGCGTGTCAATGCCGACATACATCCGGCTATGGGATATATTGTAAACGGACCGATCCGTTCCAATGTGGATTCCGTATGGTTATATTCGGTCAACGACCTTCCTCATTCGCTGACATCGGTTGAGACCGTGCCCGTAGTGCGTGGCGGTCTTAACGACACTACTTATATCGAGGCACGAATCGATCCGATACCCGGTGTACGCATAATCCCCGACCATGTAAGGCTGGCAATACCGGTAGAGCCGCTTATCGCGCGCAAGCAGAAAGCTCCTATTGTGGTAAAGAATCTTCCGGAGTCGATGAGCATGATTACATTCCCGTCGAGCGTGGAAGTAAGCTATCTGGTGCCGATGAGTTCCTACAACAGTGAGCCGTATGAGGTGAACGCTTATGTGGATTACAATGATCTCTCCCGCTGTACCGGCGGAAAGCTTCCCGTCACATTGTCGCTTCTCCCTGACTTGTACCATAATACGGAGATGTCGCCCGACAGTGTCGAATATATCGTTGAACATAAACATTGATTTTTCCGATGGCAAGACTAATTGCGATAGCCGGTGGCATAGGTAGCGGCAAGTCGGTTGTATCCCGTATTTTGCGGGCAATGGGTAATAAAGTGTATGATTGCGACACTGAGGCGCGTCGTTTAATGGACAATGACGAGAATATTAAGTGCCGTATTGAAGAGTCTATTGCTTCGGAAGTGATACTGGCTGACCGCTCAATCGACAGACGCCGTCTCGCAGCGATTGTATTCGCCGACAAAAAGATGCTTGACTCCCTTAACGGTATCGTGCACTCGGCGGTGCGCGACGATATATCGCGTTGGAAAGCGGCTAATGAAAAATATGGCACTCTCTGGGTGGAAAGTGCCATAATATATGAGAGCGGCATTGACGCGATGGTCGACGAGGTGTGGGATGTCACAGCTCCTGTGGAACTGCGCATAGAGCGTGTAATGTCGCGCAATTCGATGAGCCGCGAAGAGGTGATGAGACGAATAGACGCTCAGTCTGCTGTCAACTACGAGCCTCACCCCCGCATCAGGACTTTAGTCAATGATGAGGTTACGCCACTGCTTCCACAGATTCAGCGGCTGATTGCATCATCTGCGTTGCCTGCCTAAAATTCCGAAGTGAAGTGAAACTTGATTTTCGGGAAGTCGCTTTGAGCCATCTGAAGCACATAGTTTGAATCGGCGAGAAACACGTCGCGTCCCTCGCGGTCAGTCGCCATAAACTGATGTTTGCGCTTTTTGAAGGCGGCAAGCGCTTCGGGGTCGTCGCTTTCTATCCAGCATGCCTTATACAGTGACAGCGGTTCCCAACGCACTGTCGCGCCATATTCATGGAGCAGACGGTATTGTATCACTTCAAACTGCAGCTGACCTACCGTGCCTATGATTTTTCTGCCATTGAACTGGTTGGTGAACAGCTGGGCGACACCTTCATCCATTAGCTGCTGGATGCCTTTTTCAAGTTGCTTTGCCTTCATCGGGTCGGTGTTCTCAATATATTTGAACATTTCCGGTGAGAAGCTGGGCAACCCCTTGTAGTGCAGGTTTTCACCTTCGGTAAGCGTATCGCCGATTTTGAAGTTGCCCGTATCGGGTATGCCCACGATGTCACCCGGAAATGCCTCGTCTACTATATTTTTTTTCTGCGCCATGAAAGCTGTCGGGGCGGCGAAACGCATCATTTTGCCGGAGCGTATGTGCTTGTAATTGGCGTTACGCTCGAATTTTCCGGAACATACCTTAACAAACGCGATACAGGAGCGGTGATTGGGGTCCATATTGGCATGAATCTTAAACACAAAGCCGGAAAATTGAGGTTCCTCCGGTGTGACCGTACGCTCTTCAGCCGAAACAGGGCGTGGAGATGGTGCGATTTTCACAAAGCAGTCGAGCAGTTCCTTTACTCCGAAAGTGTTTAATGCCGACCCGAAGAATACCGGTGCCACTTTTCCTGCGAGATAGTCGTCGGTATTAAGTTCGGGATATACACCTTCAATGAGTTCAAGGTCTTCGCGAAGCTTAGCGGCGTCTTTTTCGCCGACAGCCTCATCGATACGCGGATCATCCACCGAGTCAATCTCCACGCGTTCGGTCACCTGTGTCTTACTCGGAGTGAACAGGTCAAGCGAGTGCTCGTAAATATTATATACGCCCTTGAATTTCGCGCCTATATTGATCGGCCAGGAGAGGGGACGCACGGCGATTTTCAGCTCGGCTTCAAGTTCGTCGAGTATTTCAAACGGGTCACGGCCCTCGCGGTCAAGTTTGTTTACAAATATGATTACCGGAGTGTTGCGCATACGGCACACTTCCATCAGTTTGCGTGTCTGTTGCTCCACGCCCTTTGCCACGTCAACTACTATGATTACGCTGTCTACCGCAGTCAGTGTGCGGTAAGTGTCTTCGGCAAAATCCTGGTGACCGGGAGTGTCAAGGATATTTATCTTGTAGTCGCCGTAGTTAAATCCCATTACCGAGGTGGCGACCGAGATACCGCGCTGTTTTTCTATTTCCATCCAGTCGGAAGTCGCGGTCTTTTTTATTTTGTTGGATTTTACAGCACCTGCGACATGTATCGCACCTCCGAAAAGGAGGAGTTTTTCTGTAAGGGTGGTCTTGCCGGCATCAGGGTGAGAGATGATGGCAAATGTGCGCCTGCGGCTTATTTCGTCGTTAAGTGTTGCCACGTCAGTAATATATTTAGTTTTTTGAATTATTAAGTATCTCGATACATTTTTCAAGACTATCCATCCAGTATGGTGTCTCGACACTGAAGGTTGCTTTTATTTTTGATGTGTTGAGCACACTGTAGGATGGTCTTACGGCGGCAGTGGGGTAGTCTTCCGTCGGTATAGGCTTTACATTGCACCCGGTAATGCCGCTTATGCGGTGAATTGCTTTTGTGAAATCATACCATGATGCCACGCCGGAATTGGTGTAATGATATATGCCCGGCACCCACTGGTGAGAAATCAGGATTTTGTAAATCGCCGTGGCAAGGTCGGCGGCGTAGGTAGGTGTGCCTATCTGGTCGGATACCACTTTCAGCTCGTCGCGCTCTTTACCGAGACGCAACATTGTTTTTACGAAGTTATTGCCGTATGGTGAGTAAAGCCATGCGGTACGTACAATTATACTGTCGGGAGCAAGAGCTATAAGCGCTGTCTCGCCCTGTCGTTTTGTCGTGCCGTATTGCGACACGGGATTTACCTTGTCACTTTCAAGATAAGGGCGGAATGCCTTCCCGTCAAACACATAGTCGGTCGATACGTGCAGTATTTTCGCGCCGATTGCGCTTGCCGCGTTGGCAAGATTACACACTGCATCGACATTTATCTTTGAGCATAAAGCCTTGTCCTCTTCGGCGCGGTCGACCGCTGTATAGGCTGCACAGTTTACTATGTGGGAAAATTCATTGTCTATGACAAATGTCTTCACCGCTTCTGCGTCGGTAAGGTCGAGTTGTTCAATATCTGTGTAGGTTGTTTTTCCCGGCAGCTTTTCTTCAAGGATGGTGCGCATCTCTTTTCCGAGCTGTCCGTTGCAACCGGTAACTAATATTTTCATTCTGCTAACCAGTTTGATTTTGGCGACTGCAAAGATACGAATTTTAATGCGCACAGCAAAATCAACCTGACTCATGAAAAAAGGATGTGATTTAATCACATCCTTTCCGAGGTAGCGGATAGGGGAATCGAACCCCTATTTCCAGTGTGAGAAACTGGCGTCCTAACCGTTAGACGAATCCGCCATGAGGGTTATTGTTGTTTCAACGGTGCAAAGGTAGGCATTATTTTTGAATCTGCAAATAGTTTTCGCAAAAACTTTCAAAATACACTCCGGGATTCTGCTTGATTAAGAAAGCCGCCCCGGAATGTGGAGCGGCTTTCTGTTGATAAAGCGAAAGTTGAGAAAATTATTCGTCGGCATTGGTCTCGGCGTAAGCCTTGAGCAGTTTTTCCTGTACATCGCCCGGTACGAGTTCGTAAGCGGAGAATTTCATCGTGAACGATGAACGACCGCCTGTAATCGAACTTAGCGCGGTGGAGTAGGATGACATTTCCTTCAACGGCACACGAGCCTGGATTTTTTCAAATCCGTTTTCGCTCGACATGCCCATGATGATGGCGCGTCGTCCCTGAAGGTCGCTCATCACGTCGCCCATTACGTCGGCAGGTACCATCACCTCCACGTCATATACCGGTTCGAGGATTTTCGGATTGGCGTTGCGGAATGCCTCGCTGAAAGCATTTCGTCCGGCGAGACGGAACGAGATTTCGTTTGAGTCAACCGGGTGCATCTTTCCGTCATAGATACATACTCTCACGTCACGGGCGTATGAGCCGGTGAGCGGTCCCTGCTCCATGCGGTCCATGAGACCCTTCACGATGGCAGGTATAAAGCGGGCGTCAATCGCGCCGCCTACGATACAGTTGTGTACCACCAGCTTGCCGCCCCATTCGAGAGGTATCTCCTGTGTGTCGCGCACACTCATCTTGTATTCCTGATTGCCAAATTTGTAAGTGTCGGGTGCGGGCATGCCTTCGGTGTAAGGCTCGATGATAAGATGAACCTCGCCAAATTGTCCGGCTCCTCCCGACTGCTTCTTGTGGCGGTAGTCGGCACGTGCCGCCTTGGTTATTGTCTCGCGATAGGGTATTTTCGGCTCGTCAAACACGATGGGGAGTTTGTCGTTGTTTTCCACACGCCATTTGAGTGTGCGGAGGTGGAACTCACCCTGTCCCGAGAGTATGGTCTGCTTAAGCTCCTTAGATTGCTCGATTACCCATGTCGGGTCTTCCTCGTGCATGCGGGTCAAGATTTCGCTGAGCTTTTCCGCGTCGCTCTCTGTCACGGGGCGAATGGCGCGCTGATATTTGGGCGCGGGATATTTTATAAAGTCAAACTTGTATTCGCAGCCTTTCTCGTCAAGGGTGTTGCCGGTGCGGGCATCTTTAAGCTTGACGGTGGCACCGATGTCGCCTGCGCAGAGTTTGTCGACGGGAGTCTTGATCTGACCGCATACACAGAATATCTGTGCGATGCGCTCTTTTGAGTCGCGGTCTACGTTGTTGAGGTCGACACCCGGGGTGAGTGTACCGCTCATAACCTTGAAATAGCTTACCTCGCCAATATGCGGCTCGACGGTGGTCTTGAACATGAACAGTGAAAGCGGACCGTTGCTGTCGGGCTTCACCTCTTCACCTTCCGTGTCGACCGGAGCAGGCATATCTTCCACAAACGGCACTACATTGCCGAGGAATTCCATCATGCGGCGCACACCCATGTCCTTGAGCGCGCTGACGCAGAATACCGGGAATATCGAGCGATCGACAAGTCCCTTGCGGATACCTTCACGCATCTCGTCTTCGGTGAGATGTCCCTGGTCGAAGAATTTCTCCATGAGCGTCTCGTCGTTTTCGGCGGCTGCCTCTACGAGCTTCTGGTGAAGTTCCTGCGCGCGTTCCATCTCTTCGGCGGGAATCTCCTCTATCACGGGTACGCCGCCGTCGGGTCCCCAGGAGTATTTCTTCATGAGCAGCACGTCAATCATGGCGTTGAAGCCGGGACCTACATTCAGAGGATACTGGATGGGGGTGACTTTCGGCCCGAAGATTTCTGTCATCTGCTCGATTACATTTTCATAGTCGGCTTTTTCGCCGTCAAGCTGGTTGAGTGCGAAAATAACCGGCTTTTTTAATGAAGCGGTTGTGCGGAAGATGTTTTGAGTGCCTACCTCGACTCCGTATTGTGCGTCAATCAGTATCACTCCGGTGTCGGTCACGTTCAAGGCGGTGATGGCATTGCCCACGAAGTCGTCGCTACCCGGGCAGTCAATCACGTTGAGCTTCTTATTAAGAAATTCGGCATAAAAAATGGTAGAGAACACAGAGTAGCCATACTCCTTCTCCACCGGGAAATAGTCGCTTACAGTATTGCCGGCCTCGACATTGCCGCGACGTTTTATAACTCCACACTCGTAAAGCATCGCTTCAGCGAGTGTGGTTTTACCCGAGCCTTTGCTACCGAGCAAGGCTATGTTTTTGATTTCGTTAGTTTGATAAACCTTCATGTTATTAGAGAGTTTTTAGTGTTAAAAAAAATGCGATTCGTTAGTTATTGATTAACGAATCGCAAATTATTAAATATTTCCGAAAAAACCTACAAAATGGAATATGTTACAAAACATATTCTGCCCGATGAACATTTTTTCATTTGATTTCAATCTGAGATGAGCCGGTGATAATCCTGCCGTCGTCGGTTATGCCCTCTATAAATATAATATAGGAGGTTGCGGGATTGTCGGAGGTGAAAAATTCAAAGTCGGCTTTACCGTCATCGCCGAATCTTACGCACGGGTTCCAGTAGACGGTGCTTCTGAGGTCTGTGCCATCGGGACGGTCGGTGACTTCATATTTCGGTGAGTAAAATTCCGCAGCTTTCTGATAGCCGAGCGGTTTCGCAATCGCGATGTGCGGGTTGTGCTCGCGTATCTTGGAGAACGTCTTGCCATCTTTGGTCTTTATGACTATAGTGCCACCGGGGGCGCGGTTACCAATGACCGATGCCGCACCGCCTCTCACGAATGATATGGAAGCGATGTCATCGTAGGAGCATACATTGTTAATCTCGTTTATGATGTTTACTTCGGGCAGATTGGTGGAGGGCGATGTGTAGAGATATCCTTTGGGGTCCCGGAGGGTGGACTGGCGGAACATTCTGGAGCGACCTTGTATCGCTCTTGTCCCAGCATCCAGTGTCTCCGGTGCGCCCATCCCGAGATTTACAGTCGCATCGAGAGGCACATTGTCGATAAATACGCCTACCGGTCGACCGCGGAAAGTTATGTTACCGCTTCCGCTTACAGAAATGCCGTTGAGCCGCATTATTGCATCCTCGACAGACGTAACTCCACGCAAGGCGGGGTCGGAAGTGTTGACCTGCGACGAGATAATTCCGGCAAGCCATCGGTTTTCACTTTTCATCATTAATTCTGAGATGACAACTTCGGAGAGCAGTATGCTTTTAAGTTCCGGATTCATTTCGGCACGCTGTTTCAGCGCTGATGGCGGGATGTTGAATGTGCCGGTTTTATATGACGGCGGCAATACTCCGATGACCGGATAGGCAAGCGAGTCAATGACGATGTTGTCTTCAAAGGCGCCGCTGTTGTTGACAGCCTGAAAGAAATAGGTAGTCCCGTCGGGGTATTCAAATCCGTCAAACTTGAATCTGCCCTCCCCGTCGGTAGTAGTGATGTTGCCATAACCTGTGGTGGGTGATATCAATGCGAGAGATATGTCTTTAAGCGGTTTGTTTCTCCACTTGCTGTTGACACTGCCCGTGATTGACATGCTTTTCTCTATTGGCTGAACAGGATAGGATATGTCGCCTTTCAGTATCGCCGGGATGTCGTAGCGGCTCCAGCCTTGGGTGAGCATCAGATTGTCGAGTGCCTCGGCTACAGAGGGAGAGGATGTCGAAAAGTAATATCCGGGATTTTCTATGTAACCTTTAATGTCGGATGATAGCAATAGTTGCGCTTTGACCGGATTGATGGAGTCTACGGCAGCCGTACCATTGTCAATGACGCTTACGGCAAAATTCCCGCCACGGGTTGTAGTGACATCGGTGGTTATGTCGACGAGCTTACGGTTGCCGTAAGTCTTGCTGTCGGGAGTGATGGTTGCATCGGCATAGTCATCGTTGTCGCAGAAAACGAGACGTTCGCTTACCGGATTTAGGTTGCTGTCAAGAAGCAGTATCTGCATTACTCCTGAAAGAGCATCAGTAGTGGCAAACCGGAACGACGAATTGCTGTCGGCATCCGATGCCCATAGCACTATGCTGCGCTGTTGAAGTACAATAGTGCCGTTTTCAAGGTTGTTGCCCGCTACATTTATTGTAATCGAGTCGGGGGTGGTGTGGCGCACTTGCAGCACCGTGGCGCGCTCATCAGGTGCCGGTAGTGCAAACCGTTTGCCGTCGGCGAGCACCGCCATATAGTTCTCTCCGTTGCGGGGAGTGATATTCACTTTACCCATGCCGGCATGTTGAGTCTTGAATACTGCGATTTCTTTGCCGGATGAATCAACAATTTTTCCGGCGACATCAACGCCTTTTCCGTCTTTACCGATAGCCTTGAAGGCGACAACGCAGTTTTCGTCAGGTATCAGATACCCTCCCTCAGGATGGAAGGTAATGTCATAATCGTCATTACCGGCAGTCGGTAGGGTGATGAATGTGCTGTAGTTGTCGCAGGACACTTTCACAAGCCCGCTTTCGGCATCCTGTTGGTTTAGCTTAACCTTGAAGGTGGCTTTGTCACCCGACTGACTGTATTGTTTACCTCCGGTTGTGGTGAGCAATATGCTTTCGTATGGGAGCGGCTTCCCGGTACTGGAGTCTACCGGTCGTAACTCCAGTTCGCGTTTCGCGGCATTCCAGTCGTAGTCTATCCGCTCCTTTACGGCAAATAGATTATTGATACCAAGCTTCTTTTTAGGAAAGTACTCGGCAGGCTGGTTTTGCATGAAATTCGTGTAAGCCGACAACTGGTATTCTCCATCGGCAATGTCGAGATCAAGCGGCAGATAGCCCGAATATATGCCATCCTTTTCCCTTACCATCACACGCTGCGCCACATCGCCGAAAGGGTCGCACAGCTCCACATAGAGGTAGCGGCTCACCTTGACGGGCTGATGGGATGCCGCGTCAAGCACAAACCCGCGAAACCATATAGTGTCACCTCCGAGATAGTTTGCCTTGTCGGTCATCACGTAGGCTTTTTCCTGTGGAAACTCATATAACTGACGCTCGCCCGCCTCGATGATTTTCTGAGGGGTTAGCGTCTGTGACATCATGGTGGCGCATGATGCCGATACTACCATAAAAAACAGAACTCTTTTAAAAGCCATATTGTCAAAGTTTAAATTTATAATCAACTGAATGATGCGCCGTTTTACCTGATTTCAATCTGAGATGAGCCGGTGATAATCCTCCCGTCGTCGGTGATACCCTCTATAAATATAGTATAGGAAGTGGCGGGATTGTCGGAGGTGAAAAATTCAAAGTCGGCTTTCCCGTCGTCTCCGAATCTTACACACGGGTTCCAGTAGACCGTGCTTCTGAGGTCAGAGCCATCGGGGCGGTCGGTGACTTCATATTTCGGCGAGTAAAATTCTGCCGCCTTCTGATAGCCGAGCGGTTTCGCAATCGCTATGTGCGGGTTGTGCTCGTTTATTGCATCCAGGCCGTTGCCATCCCTCGTTCGTATCATCAATGCCCCGTTGCTTGCCGCCGGGCCCAACGCTACAGCTTCGCCGGAATTAAGAAATGATATGCTTGCAATAGAAGAGTAGGGACACATCAATTCTATTTCATCCAGCATACTTGATGTCGCATTCATTGCCACCGGAAAATCCCAGCTGTTAGCTGAGCCGGAATTCATACCCGGGATAGTCCCGCTTTTGGTGTGTTTCCTTAATTTTGGCGCAGGTGCGTTCGGGATGATGCTTCCTGTCGTCGAATTTCCTTGCGACAAAATCTGGAATCCGTCGACAAATACGCCGATAATGCCGCCTCGATGCGTTATGTTGCCATTATTGTCGATGCGTATTCCATGAATACTCCGGAGGGCATCTTCGAGGGTGGAGACGATTACATTTTCCGGGTCATCGGGATAAAACCGGCTTCTTGCCACGGCTTCATACCATACGCTGTAGCGTTTAAGCCTGTTTTCGGTGACGACGACTTCGGAGAGCAGAATACTCTTGAGCATCGGGTTAAGTTCGGCGCGCATACGGTTATCCATCAGATGCTCCGCTCCTTCAGGCTGCGGCTCCGATGTCAGATACGGAATATCGGGGAACGAAGGCGGGTCAAGCACGATGTTGTCCTCAAATCCTCCTTTTGCGTTTACTGCCTGAATATAATACACGGCACTATCGGGATATTCGAAATTGAGAAATTCAAATCGTCCGTCTTTATCCGTTGTCGTAAGATTGCCATATCCTGTAGTCGGTGAAATCATGGCGAGGGAGATGCCTTTCAGCGGTTTTCCGCGCCATCGGCTTTTCACCGTTCCGGATATAGCCATGCTTTTTTCTATAGGAAATTCCGGTGTCAGTTTATGCCCTTTCAATACGGCAGGTACATCGTAACGCCGCCATCCCTGCGTGAGCATGAGATTGTCGAGTGCCTTCGCGCGGAACGCACTGTCAGCAGCTGAAAAATAGAATCCCGGATTTTCAATATGCCCTTTTAAGTCAGATGACAGCAGCAACTGCGTCTTTATCGAGTGCATGGTGTCGATAATGGCTGAATGGCGGTCCGTGACACTGACTGCAAAATTACCTTTTTTCAATTTGAGTGTGTCAATCTGTGCCTTTGCCCAAACAATCTTGCGGTTGCCATAGCTTTCACGGTCTGTGGATATAGTTGCGCGTGCCACTTTTTCATTGTCGATAAATACGAGCCTCTCGCTCCACCGGTTCATATCTTTGTCAAGAAGGAGTATCTGCATTATTCCCGACAGGGCACCGGAAGGGGCAAACTTGAAAGAGTAGCTGTCTTTAATCGGTTCTGACCACAATACAATGCCGCGCTGCTGAATCACTACCTGCCCGTTTTGAGGCACTTCTCCAAGAAGGTCGATAAACAGAGTGTCATTGCTCATGCGCTCGACATGGATGGAAGCTGCCGTCTCGTTGGGCAGCGGAAGTATAAACCGTCTGCCGTCATTGTTGACAGCCGTGTAGACCTGCCCCTTCTCGGGAGTAAACGATGTCGAGCCCATGCCGGCATGAAATGTATGGAAATCGGCGACCTTGTTGTCGAGCGAGTCTATAATCACCCCTGCTGCCTCTTTCCCGTAACCGTCCTTTCCGATTGCCTTGAATGCCACGCGACATTCATTGCCCGGAATCAGATAACCGCCTTCCGGATGAAAAGTGATGTCATAGTTTTCACCCTCGTTATCGTCAAGCTTTATAAATTGATTGTAGCCGTCAAACGATATCTTTATGTACCCGTGGGTAAGGTCCTTCGGGTCAATTTTCACTGTGATGTCACCTGATTTACCCTGCGGTGTAAACACCTTGCCTCCGTCGGTGAGAAGCGTAAACTTTTCATGTTTTACCGGTTGTCGCGATGAGCGGTCGATTAGATTCAGGGTGAGTTTTCTCGTGTTGTTATCCCAGTTAAGGCGAATCTCGTTTTTTAACGCCATCAGATTATTGATGTGAAGCGATTTCTTCGGGAAATAATCGTTGCGCTGGCTCCGCATGAAATTCGTATAAGCCGACAACTGGTATTCTCCGTCGGCAATGTCGAGGTCGAGCGGCAGATAGCCCGAATATATGCCGTCCTTTTCCCTTACCATCACGCGCTGCGCCACGTCGCCGAAGGGGTCGCACAACTCCACATAGAGGTAGCGGCTCACCTTGACGGGCTGATGGGATGCCGCGTCAAGCACAAACCCGCGAAACCATATCGTGTCGCTTCCGATATAGTTTGCTTTGTCGGTCATCACGTATGCCTTCTCCTGCGGAAACTCATAGCAATATTCCTCGGTCATCTTTATCACCTTCTTCGGCGACATACCAAGAAGCATCATGCCGCATAAAGCCACGGGGATTACTTTACATAGATGTCGGGCAAGAGATGTAGACATGGTCGCACAAAGTTTAGATTGTAACTATGTGCAAATATAAGTTTAAATTTGTAAGATGTCAAGCTAAAAATAAAAAAAAACATAATTTACGGCAGCATCACGCTTCAGAGAGCCAGCGGCGCACACGCGGGGCGAGAAAGCTGACTGCAATCACGGTGCTTACGATGCCGAGACAAAGCATATTGATTACGTCGCCTCCGGTGAGCACTCCGGCGCGGTGTATGTCGGCGATGGCATACCACCATCCGGCAATTACGGCTATGATTGCTATTATATAGGTGATGTATTCAATGCGTGAGTAAGCCGGCGTGTCTTTAGCCGGGAGGCGGTTCATGACCTTACGCACAAACCATGGATTGCGCGGCGCCTGCGGGAGGCGGTCATGAAGGAGTGCTCTCAATTTATCGTCGGAGAGCGGGGCGGCGGGTTTATTCTGATTCATTGTCAATGATTGTTTTGGAGGTTTAAAACATTGTCGCCATCTTAGCTTTGGCACGTGAGAGATGTGACTTCACGGTGCCTTGCGGCATCTGCATGATGGCTGAGATTTCTTTTATCGGGCGGTCGTCAAGATAGAAGAGGAGCACGGCAGTGCGCTCCGGCTCGGAAAGTATCTTGAGGCACTGCTGCACGTCGATCGACGCGTCGCGGGCGTCGTAGGGCGACACCGTGTCGGCGACATTTCCGTAGCCGCGTTCATCCTCGCCGGTCTCCCGCCGCCGTCGCATGTACATGTAAAACTCATTGTATGCGATGCGGTAGAGCCATGTGCGGAAGCGGGCGATGCCTTGATAGGAGCGCAGTGAAAGGTAGACCTTTATGAATGTCTCCTGGGCAAGGTCGTCGGTAAGGGAGGCGTCGCCAAGCGTAAGGTTTAGCAGAAACCGCCGCAGTCCGTCATTATACTCCTCCACCAGTTGCCCGAACGCTTGCCGGTCATCGCCGGCGACACATCGGGCAATCAGGCGTAGTTCTTCCCATTTATTCAGCATTATCGCAAGAGTCGGATAGGGTAGTTATGGAGGTCGGGTTATTATCGTTGTCGCGATTGTTGCTGTTGCGTGTGGCAATGATGTAGGTGGCAAGCTTGCCCAGTCCTATGATAAACGGTATAAGGGCGAGCATCGCCAGCTGGGTCTTATGGATTATCATGAAGAAGGCGAAAAATCCCGTGCTCCATGCGAGGTAGTTTACCGACGGCTGAAGGCGGGGCTTGCGGTCGGGGATATTGTAAAACCTGTCGGGGAGTGTATATCCTGCCGATGCTGCCGCCATTATAACCCGGTTACGGTCGCGCTTGCTTTTATAAATGAAATAGCACACTATGAACACCAGGAACAGCGGGGCGCTGAACATAAGGAAGGTGGCAGTTATTGCCACGATGCTTACCCACCATTCATCGGGAAGTTCGCTGTCATTGTTTGCCGAGACGTTGATGTAGAGATTGCCTCTGCCGTCGGCGGTGATACCCGAACTGCTTACCGATATGTCGTCGGAGTCGCCGGCATCGTTCACGGTGGTAATCACGATATTGCTGAATGTGGAGTCATTTAGCGATTTAAGGTTTTCCGAGATACACTCCGATATCTCGCGTGCCATCTTCTCATTATCGTCCATGCCGTTGCCGCATGACGAGAAAGTGAGAAGCATTATCGACAAAAGAGTTAAAGCAAAATTTTTCATATCAATAAACTATTAATTTTTAGCGTTGTTTGTCAATTAGATGCAACAGTTGGCAAAAAGGTTGCACGAGGGATAATATATTTTTACAAAAATAGTAACTTTGTATCGAAAATATACGGTATTATTTATGAGTGTATTAACGAAACTGCAGCTACTCAGCACATTATTGTTGTTGGCTTGTGTGCCGGAAGCTGTTGCTATTGAGGGACTTTACTACAAGGTTGAGGCGCAAGGAAGTGTCAGCACCGGTGAAAACACGCCGTTCTGGCTTGTCAATAACCGCGAGGGACTTGCCTCTGTCGAGAAAAATAACGGCTGTCTACGTGCCGGGCTGTTTCGTGAGATAGAGCCGGAGAAACGCTTCTCCTGGGGTGCCGGTGTGGATCTTGCGGGAGCATATAATTTCAGTTCGTCGTTCATTATACAGCAGCTTTATGCCGAGATAAAATATCGTTGTCTCGGACTGATGGTGGGAAGCAAGGAAAATCTCAATTATGAGGTTAACAACCGTCAGCTCGGGAGCGGAAACCTGCTTTATTCGGGCAATGCGCGCCCGGTGCCGCAGATACGCGCCGGCATACCGGAGTACACGTTTGTGCCCTGGACCGGCAAATGGCTCTCTGTGAAAGGCTACATAGCTTACGGCATGTTTACCGACGACCGCTGGCAGAAATCGTTTGCGCGCTATGGTGCAAAGCGTACCGAGCATGTACTTTATCATTCCAAGGCTCTGTTTTTAAAAGTAGGCAATCCGGAAAAGTTTCCGGCGTGGTTTGAAGGCGGACTGGAGATGGCTGCGCAGTTTGGCGGCAAGTCGATTACCGGAGAGAAAGTAATCAATATGCCAAACGGAGCGAAGGATATAATAAAGGTGTTTTTCCCGTCGGCGGGAGGAAAAGATACGCCGATAGGTGAGCAGACCAACATATATGGTAATCATGTGGGAAGCTGGAATGCCAAAATCGGTTGGGACATTACTCCGGAATGGGGAGTGGGAGTGTATTACAACCATTATTTCGAGGATCATTCGCAAATGATGTTTGACTATGAATGGCGCGACGGGCTGTGGGGTGTCGAGGTGAATTTCCCGCAAAATCCCGTTGTGACTCAGCTGGTGTACGAGTTTCTTTATACAAAGGACCAGAGCAGTTCCGTGTATTGGGATCATGACTCGAAAATTCCGGAGCAGGTGAGCGGCCGTGACAATTATTATAATCATGGCATATATACCGGATGGCAGCATTGGGGCATGGGAATCGGCAATCCGCTCCTTATCTCGCCGATATATAACCGTGACGGGGTCATCGCGTTTGAATCCAACCGTGTCATCGCCCATCATGTCGGTTTCATGGGGCAGCCTCTTCCCGAACTCGGTTATAGTGTATTGCTGACCTATTCTCGTAACTGGGGTACTTATGATTCTCCCTATCCCCAGGTGAAAAACAATTATAACGGGCTTCTCGAAGTGACTTACAATCCGCGATGGTTTACCGGCGGTGCTGGCATACTCTCCATCGGTGCCGATGGCGGAGGCTTGCTCGGAAAAAGTCTTGGAGTTATGTTGACAATTAGAAAAACCGGATGGCTATGAAACTGACCTGTAAGATAATTATTCTCGTTGTGGCTTCCCTGCTTGCTGTCGGGGCTACATCATGCCGCAAACGCTCTATCAACGGTGACCTTGACGGTATGTGGCAGGTCATGAGTATCGAATATAACGACGGGACAATCGAAACCCCGGAAGCCACATATTACTGCCTTTTCCTCCACACATTCAATCTGCAGCGTAAAGGAGCGAGAATTGCCGGTAACATGATTTATGACGATGATATGCTCAAACTTGAAGCTCCCTATGCCAAGGCTGAAGATCTTAAACCCTGGGGAATGGATAATACCGTCACCACGTTCAGGATACTGCATCTCACGGGTAGCAGGATGACGCTGGAGTCGGATTACGCACATATTGAATTTAGAAAATTCTGATACTTTCAACAATTAGTCCTGTTATATCTTTTTTTAAATCCCGATTTGCATTAACTTTGCATGAAATATTCAACTTTCGCTTGCAAAAGTTGATGGTTAAAAGGTTAAAAGGTTAAAAGGTAAATGGAATTACCCGTAAAGGATTATCCTAAACCCTAAACTTTATTAATCATCAAGTGAGCTTGCGAAACTTAAATAATAGATTATAACTGGAAATGAAAGTATTGAAATTTGGCGGCACGTCGGTTGGCACGGTCGAGAGCCTTCGTAATGTGAAGGCTATTGTCGAGAGCCAGACTGAGCCGGTCATTGTCGTGGTGTCGGCGCTTGGCGGCATCACCGACCAGCTTATCAACACGGCGCGGCTCGCAGCACAGGGCGACATAGCTTATCTTGAAAGCTATGCCCGCATCGTCGACCGCCATCATAAAGTGATTGATGGTATCGTGCCTGAACAGAGCCGGCTCGATGTACAGTCGATTGTAAGCCCTTTGCTTGAAGAGCTGGGCAATATATATCGCGGTGTCAACCTTATCAAGGACCTCAGTGACCGCACCCTCGACATAATAGTGAGCTACGGCGAGCGTCTGTCATCGGTGATAATCTCTCGCATAATAGACGGTGCCATACATCTTGACAGCCGTAATTTCATAAAGACTGAGAAGCAATGGAACAAGCATGTGCTTGACAATGAATCCACTCAGCGGCGTGTCCACGAGGTGTTTGACGACTTGAAATTCAAGGTCGCGCTCGTGCCGGGCTTTATCGCGAGTGACCGTGACGGCAATGTCACGAATCTCGGTCGTGGCGGCTCCGACTATACTGCCGCTATCCTTGCCGCCGCGCTCGATGCTGCAGTGCTGGAGATATGGACCGATGTCGACGGCTTCATGACCGCCGACCCGAGGGTAATCAACGGCGCCCTTGTCATCGACCACCTGTCGTTTACGGAGGCGATGGAACTTTGCAATTTCGGTGCGAAGGTGATATATCCCCCTACGATTTACCCCGTATTCCACAAAAACATACCTATCTGGATTAAAAACACGTTTAATCCGGAGGCTCCCGGCACTTGCATCAGCGAGCAGCATCCGTCGCCCGAAGGAAAGGCGATCAAGGGTATTTCGTCAATCAACGATACCTGTCTTATTACCGTTCAGGGACTTGGTATGGTGGGTGTAATCGGTATCAACTCACGTATCTTCAACACTCTTGCCAAAAACGGCATATCGGTGTTCCTTGTCAGCCAGGCTGCGAGTGAGAACAATACTTCCTTTGCCGTGCGCAATGCCGATGCCGACCATGCGATTGAGGTGCTACGAGAGCAGTTTGCCCCGGAACTCCAGGCGGGCTCGCTGAGCGATATCATCGCCGAGCCTAATCTCGCCACCGTGGCTATTGTGGGTGAGAACATGAAGCATACCACCGGTATCGCCGGCAAGCTTTTCAATACTCTCGGTCGAAACGGTATAAGCGTCATCGCGTGTGCGCAGGGTGCTTCCGAGACTAACATTTCGTTTGTAATCGAGCATAACAATCTGCGCAAGGCGCTGAATGTTATACATGACAGTTTTTTCTTGTCTGACACTCAGGTCTTAAACCTGTTTGTTGTCGGAATAGGAAACGTAGGCGGCAAGCTTTTGTCGCAGATTCATGCCCAGCAGGAAAATCTTCTTGAAAACAAGGCGCTGAGGCTTCGTCTCGTTGGTATTGCCAACTCGCGCAAATGCGTGTTTGACCGCGACGGAATAGACACTGAGAATTATAATGAGCGTCTGGAGGCATCCGACATTGTTGCTACTCCCGAAAATATACGCAACGGCGTTATCGGGATGAACATATTCAATTCCGTGTTTGTCGATTGCACTTCGAGTCCGGATATTGCCGCGCTTTATGCCGACCTTCTCGACCATAATATTAATGTCGTGGCGGCTAACAAGATTGCTGCCTCAGGCAAATACGAGGATTACGCGAGGTTAAAGCATATCACCCGTAAGAAAGATGTCAAGTTTCTCTTTGAGACAAATGTCGGTGCGGGGTTGCCTATCATAAATACAATAAATAATCTTATCAACTCCGGCGATCGCATACTGAAAATTGAGGCTGTGGTGAGCGGTACGCTCAACTATATATTTAATGTGTTGAGCCGTGACGTGCCGATGAGCCGCGCCATAAAGATGTCGCAGGAGGCAGGTTATAGCGAACCCGACCCGCGTACCGACCTTAGCGGAAAGGATGTCATACGCAAACTTGTCATCCTTGCCCGTGAGGCGGGATATAAAGTCGAGCAGGAAGATGTGAAAGCGTCGCTCTTTATACCCGACAAATATTTCAGCGGGTCACTTGACGATTTTTATCGTGACATAACCGGACTTGACGGCGATTTTGAGCGTCAGCGGGCTGAGGCTGAGAAAGCGGGTGAGCATTTCCGGTTTGTGGCGCGTCTTGACAATGGCGTCACGAGTGTCGGGCTGCAGAAGGTCGACTCTGTACATCCTTTCTATCATCTTGAAGGAAGCAACAACGTGATATTGATTACCACGGAGCGATACAATGAATACCCTATGGTTATCAAGGGGTATGGCGCGGGTGCCGAGGTAACTGCTGCCGGAGTGTTCTCCGATATTATAGGTATCGCCAATATCCGTTGACGGCGTGTTTTTTTGAATTAAAGTTGAATATCTATGAAATATGTGATAGTATTAGGCGACGGAATGGCTGACGAGCCTGTTGACGAGCTTGGCGGCGTGACTCCGCTTGAGGCTGCCGACACTCCTGTCATGGACCGTCTGGCGCGTGAAGGGCGCACAGGGCGTTTCACCACCGTTCCGCAAGGTTTTCATCCCGGAAGCGAGGTCGCCAACATGACCGTGCTCGGATATGACGTTACAAAGGCGTTTGAGGGCAGGGGAGTGCTGGAGGCGGCGAGTATGGGGGTGGATGTCCCTGACGGTGTGATGGCTATGAGGTGTAATCTTATTACCGTCGCCGATGGAAAGATAAAGAATCATTCGGGCGGACACATATCCTCCGAAGAGGCTGCCGCGCTTATCGCGACGCTTCAGAAGGAGCTGGGAAATGATATCGTCGAGTTTCATCCCGGAGTGTCTTACCGTCATCTGCTTATGATAAAGGGTGGCGACAAGCACATAGCATGTACGCCGCCTCATGATGTGCCGGGTACGCCCTTTGCCGATGTGATGGTGAAGGCGGAATTACCGGAGGCTGAGGCTACCGCATCGCTTGTGAACGACCTTATCCTCCGCTCGCAGGAGATACTTGCGTCTCATCCTGTCAACCTGAAGCGTATAGCTGAGGGGAAAGACCCTGCAAACAGTGTCTGGCCCTGGTCGCCGGGTTATCGCCCGTCGATGGAGCCTCTGTCGGAGCGGTTTCCGATAAAGGATGGCGTGGTGATTTCGGCTGTCGACCTTATATTCGGTATCGGTGTGTATGCCGGACTGCGCCCGTTGACGGTGGAAGGTGCCACCGGTTTGTATGACACTAATTACGAGGGAAAGGCGCAGGCGGCTATCGACGCGTTGCGTGACGGTGCCGATTTTGTGTTCCTACATGTGGAAGCAAGCGATGAGGCTGGACATGAAGGCGATGTCAAGTTGAAAAAGCGCACAATCGAGTATCTTGACAGCCGCATACTCGCGCCGATTGTCCGCTATTCCGACTCGCTTGACGAGCCGTTGGCAATCGCCGTGTTGCCCGACCATCCTACGCCCTGTCATCTGCGTACACATACTTCCGACCCTGTGCCGTTCCTTATATATAAGCCGGGGGTTACTCCCGACGGTGTAACCGTTTTCTCGGAAAAAAGCGTGGCACACGGTGCATACGGCACAGTTGCCGGCGATGAATTTATGAACCTGTTAATGAAATGATACGATGAGATATTATAGCACTAACCGTAAATCGGAATCTACTACTCTTGGTGATGCTGTCGTGCGCGGACTCGCGCCTGACCGTGGTTTGTATATGCCTGAACGTATAGCCACTATCCCAAAGGCTTTTTTTAATCACATAGGGGAAATGTCGCTTACCGACATCGCTTATGTGGTTGCCAATACGCTTTTCGGCGAGGATATTGACTCGGAGACATTGAAAACCATCGTCAATGATACTCTTAATTTCGATATCCCGCTGGTTAAGGTTGATGACCACCGTTATTCGCTCGAATTGTTTCATGGTCCCACGCTTGCCTTCAAGGATGTCGGCGCACGATTCATGGCGCGTCTTCTCGGACATTTCAATTCGGCAGCCGGCAGGGGCGACGTGAATGTGCTCGTGGCTACTTCCGGTGATACCGGAAGTGCGGTCGCTAACGGATTCCTTAATGTCCCGGGGGTGAAGGTGTTCGTGCTTTATCCCAAAGACAAGGTGAGCAAGATACAGGAAGCGCAGTTTACTACCCTCGGTGCCAATATCACCGCCATTGAGGTCGACGGGACATTTGATGATTGTCAGGCTCTCGTGAAGTCGGCTTTCATGGACAAGGACCTGAATGAGAAAATGAAACTTACTTCGGCAAATTCCATAAATGTTGCGCGCTTCATTCCTCAGATGTTCTACTATTTCCATGCTTACGCGCAGCTTTTGCGTATGGGAGAGAAGGTGGATAATGTGGTTGTGGCTGTGCCAAGCGGCAATTTCGGTAATATTTGTGCCGGGCTTATCGGCAAGCGCATGGGATTGCCGATAAAGCGGTTTATCGCGGCAAATAACCGTAATAATGTGTTTTACGAATATCTCATCACAGGGGAGTATCATCCGCGCAAGTCGGTTGCCACAATAGCTAACGCGATGGATGTGGGCGACCCCTCCAATTTTGCCCGTATCCTTGACCTTTACGGCAACTCCCATGATGCGATATGCGCCGAGATAAGCGGTTGCACCTATGATGATGATCAGATTAAGGCTACCCTTAAGGATACATACGACCGTACCGGATATCTGCTCGACCCTCATGGGGCGGTGGCGTATCGTGCGCTTACGGAGTACCTGAAGCCGGGTGAGACCGGCATCTTCCTTGAGACGGCGCATCCCGCCAAGTTTAAGGATACTGTTGAGGCTATAATAGGAAAAGAAGTGGAGGTGCCTCACAGGCTTGCCGCTTTCATGAAGGGAAAGAAGGAGACTGTGAAGATGAACGCGCAGTTCCCGGCATTCAAGAAATATCTGATGTCGCTCTGACGCTTTTGGCACGGCTTTTGCTATTGTGGGATGTAGATAATATCATTTATTCCGATGACTAATTCAGACAACGATAATCCGCGTATAATATCTTTAGGACAAATTGAAATAAACCCCGACACGTTTAATGCCCGGCCTGATACGGAGGCTTTACCTCTGTTGCCGACACGTAATCTCGTGCTTTTTCCTACTGTTGCGACCCCTTTGTCGCTTGTCAGGGAACAGTCGCTGCAGGTGGCGCGGGAGGCTTTTGAAAAAGGTGAGCCTCTCGGGGTGGTATGCCAGCTCGACCCGGAGAATGAAAATCCCCGGATTGACAATCTCCAGCAGTTTGGTGTTGTTGCCGACGTGCTGAAGATTTTCGATCTTCCCGACGGGCAGCATACGGCTCTCATACGTGCCCGTGACAAGTTTCATATTTTGGGCGAGTCGGAAGCAGCTTCTTCCGCCAATATCCTTATGGCGCGTGTGGAGCTGATAAAAGAGCAGAAGCCGCGTAGCAACGACAAGACATTTGCGGCTATCGTGAAGGCGGTCAAGGAAACGACCCTCAAGTTGCTCGAAAATATCGATGGCGCGCAGGATTTTGCCCACAATGTGCAGAATTATCCTGAGCCGGTGGGAATGATTAATCTTGTGTGTAGCCAGGCTCCGATTTCATCGGAGAAGAAAGGCGCGTTGTTGATGGAAAACTCTGTAAAGGAACGCGCGCGTATGCTCCTTCTCGAACTTACCGAGTTTGAGCGTATGCAGCAGGTGACACAGAAAATCCAGTCGATAGCCCGCGAGAATTTCGAGCAGAATCAACGCCAGGCTTTCCTTCATCAGCAGATGGAGGCGATACGTCAGGAACTTTACGGCGACTCCGATGACGACCGCGAGGCTCTGCGTAAGCGCTCTGAGGAGGTGGCGTTCAGCGAGGCGGCTAAAAAGGTGTTTGACAAGGAACTTGACAAACTTGGCAGGCTGAATCCGCAAAGTCCCGACTATGCCGTGCAATATAGCTATCTGGAGGCTCTTCTTGACCTTCCGTGGCTGAAATATTCCGAACTTAACACCGACCTTGAACTGGCAAGAAAGACTCTTGATGTGGATCACTACGGACTTTCAAAGGTAAAGGAACGTATATTGGAGCAGATTGCGGTGCTTATGAACAATCCGGGCGGCAAGGCTCCCATCTTGTGTCTTGTCGGTCCTCCGGGAGTGGGGAAGACATCGCTTGGAAAGTCGATTGCAGCCGCTCTCGGCCGTTCTTACCAGAGGGTGTCGCTTGGAGGTCTGCATGACGAGGCTGAGATACGCGGTCACCGGCGCACCTATATCGGTGCGATGCCCGGTCGTATAATTGATGCCATAAAGCGCGCGGGCGATTCCAATCCGGTGTTGCTTCTTGATGAGGTCGACAAGATAGGCAGCGATTTCAAGGGCGATCCTTCGGCGGCGTTGCTGGAGGTGCTCGACCCGGAGCAGAACTGTCGTTTCCATGACAACTATATAGATGTGGACTACGACCTGTCAAAGGTGCTTTTCATTGCCACTGCAAATACGCTGTCGACCCTGTCACAACCCCTTCTTGACCGTATGGAGATAATAAATCTCGCCGGATACCTTCTTGAAGAGAAGGTCGAGATTGCCGTGCGTCATATTCTTCCGACCTTGCGAAAGGAAAATAATCTGAAACCGAAGGATGTCAACGTCACTCCGGAAGCGATAGCAGAGATTGTCGAGAAATATACTTCGGAGAGCGGGGTACGTCAGCTTGAAAAGGAACTCTCCACTATCGTGCGCAAAGTGATTCTGGCAAAAATGCTCGGCAAGAAGGTTCCCGCTAAGATTTGCCCGAAGCATCTGAAGGAATTTCTCGGGGTTGAGCGATTCAGCAAGGACCGTTATGAGGGCAATGAGTTTGCCGGTGTTGTCACGGGGCTTGCGTGGACTGCCGTCGGCGGCGAAATTCTCTTCATCGAATCATCGCTCTCAAAGATAAAGGGCGACAAGCTTACGCTTACCGGTAATCTCGGTAATGTAATGAAAGAGTCGGCGGCGATTGCATTCCAGTATGTCAAGAGTCATGCTGCGGAATTAGGTATTCCCGAAGAAGTATTCGAGAAATATCAGCTCCATCTTCATGTGCCGGAAGGTGCCATTCCCAAAGATGGACCGTCGGCGGGTATCACCATGGCTACATCCATCGCGTCTGCATTCACTCAGCGCAAGATACGCCCGCGCCTCGCCATGACCGGTGAGATTACACTGCGCGGAAAGGTGCTTCCGGTTGGTGGAATAAAGGAAAAGATTCTGGCGGCAAAACGTGCCGGCATCACCGACATTATCCTTTCCTCTGAAAACAAGAAGGATATCGCCGACATTGATTCCATCTATGTAGCAGGGCTTACATTCCACTACGTCAACACAGTGCTTGAAGTAATGGACATCGCCCTCCTCCCCGAAAAAGTCGCCAACCCCCTCACCCTCTTAGAGTATAACGCGTAGCTGTAGGGGCTGCTGGAAGGCAGCCCGCGATGCGAGGGAGGCAGCGGGCGAGCTTCCACTCGCCCCTACACCGGCT